>Ga0115000_10003052_pt1 | contig 14088 bp, 14 predicted proteins | sample ArcticOcean_MG_C_6_FD_89690 | JGI IMG/M metagenome (GOLD analysis project Ga0115000, IMG submission 89690) | Marine microbial communities from western Arctic Ocean - ArcticOcean_MG_CB8_128 | ecosystem: Environmental > Aquatic > Marine > Oceanic | place: Arctic Ocean: Canada Basin | collected...
AAAAGCTTAGAAAAAAAGCTTTTATAAGGCAGGGTGAGCCAAATTGGCCCGAGCATATGACAGTTTTTGCTGGAGTAACTAATGTTGCACAGATTTATGATATTCCTTTAGTTGTCTGGGGCGAAGATGTTGCGTTTGAATTTGGTGGTATCCAAACGCAAGAGAGTAAAGCAGATGCATCTGATATTGATGATAATGATCTTATTAAGGATAAAACAATTGATGACTTTATGGATGATGATATATCAATTAAAGATACTTTTTTCTATCGTTATCCAGATTTAAAATCCAGTGATGGGAAAGATATTAGAAGTATATATCTAGGTTATTATGATTTTTGGGAGGGTAGAAAACATCTAGAACTCTCCTCATCTATGGGCTTCATTCCAAGAAAAGATGGACCACTTTCAGGGAATTATTTAGATTATGATAATATTGATGAGAAGTTATGTGAAATTAATATTTGGCTTAAATATGTTAAATTTGGTTTTTGGAGGCCAACAGATCAGGTTTGCTATGATATTTGGAATGGTAAGTTGTCACGTGAAGATGCAGTTGAAATTGTGAATAAGTTACAAGATGAATTTCCTAAAGAATATTTTGAAGATTTTCTAAGGTTTCATGATATTTCGGAGCGAGTGTTCTGGGAAACTGTTGAAAAATTTAGAAATCTAGATATCTGGAAAAAAGACCGGGGTGGAGAGTGGAAGCTGAAGACAAAGTTAAAGTAATTAAGTTTTCTGGACAAGAAGTCAGTTTATGAAAATTGCAATTACAGGAGTTTGTGGCCTAGTTGGAGCTAGAATAGCATTGCATTTGATAAAGCAAGGCCATGAGGTATTTGGTATTGGCAGATCTCATTGCGAAGATATGAACTCTCAATTATTGGCTAGATTTATTATTATAGATCTTTCCTCTAAGCAGGCAGTAGAAGAGTTAAAAAAAGCAATACCAACTAGTGTCGAATTAATTATTCATTGTGCAGCTCAACAACCCAAACCAGGACTTTCTTTTAAAAAGTACATAAAGGGAAATGTTGGTACTACAGAAAACGTTGTTGAGTGGGCTAATAGTATTAATATTCAAACTATGATAAGCTTCTCTACCGTGGCCTTTCTAGACTTTCCATTAGAAGACGGAATTTTAATAACAGAAATAGAAAAATCTAACCCTAAGAATTTTTATGCACTTTCCAAGTGGATATCTGAGTCTTATTTAAGGCTTTTTGAAAAGGATGCTAATTTTACGGTAATATGTTTACGTATTCCTTCACTAGTTCATGAGGAACAAATAGGCGGCATTGTTCATACTTATTGGAATTCAGCATTTCAAAATTTAGACCTAGATATTTATGATAATGGCCATTTTAGGAGAAATTTAATTTATATAGATTCAATTATTGAACTAGTAGACTTAATTCTTGTAAAGTTCTCTGAACATAGAGGATTTGAATTGTACAATATTGGCAGCAAGGATTCTTGGACTTTATTAGAAATTTCTAAATATATGTATAAAAAAATTGGTACTAAAGCCGAAATATTTCCTGTAAGTAAATCTAGCGCTATACAAGGACATTGGAATATTGATACCTTCAAAGCAGAAAGTGAGCTAGATTTTTCTCCATGGGGTACGCAGCGCATTTTAGATACCTATATTAAAAATATGCTTGGAGAAGGAAAATGAACTATCAAATGGCATGGCCATATTTTCCTGAAAAAGAAATTGATTGGCTATTAAAGGAATTTAAGAATATATTACAAGGTAATGCACCATTAAGTATGGGGCCTAGAGTTAAGGAATTTGAAAATATATTTGCGAGTTATGTGGGTGCAGAATATGCAGTTGGAACTAATTCTTGTTCCGCAGCTTTGGAAATAGCTCTTAGAAGTATTGGTATTAAGAATGGAGATGAGGTAATTATTCCTGTAGAGACATTTATAGCCACAGGATCTGCAGTTGTGACTGCAGGAGCAAAGCCAGTATTTTGTGATATTGATCCCAAGACCTTCTGTATAAATTTAAAAGAATTAAAAAAACAAGCAACTAAGAATACAAAGGCTGTAATCTTGGTCCATATGGCAGGAATGATTTCACCCGACGCATTAAAAATTAAAGCATTTTGTCAGCAAGAAAATATTATATTAATAGAAGATGCAGCGCATGCAATTGGTGCTTCTATACATGGAATTAATGCAGGCAATATCGGCGATATAAGTTGTTTTTCTTTCTACCCAACAAAGATTATGACTACAGCTGAAGGCGGAATGCTTCTTTGCTCTGATGAAGAATTATATGAGAAGGCAAATAGTTTGCGAAATCGTGGACGTGATATGAGTGCGCAACATGAAATTTATTCTCGATTAGGAACAAATAATCGTATGACTGAGTTTGCAGCATTACTTGGAATTAGTCAGTTCAAGTGCTTGAATGGTTTTCTGAGAAAAAGGCGTGAAATAGCAAGTGTATACAATAATGCAATCCAAGCCTCTAGTATAAGCCATCTTGCACTACCAATAATTGTGCCGAAAGAAATCGAACATGCTTATTGGCGTTATTCATTAACGCTTGATCCATCATTAGACCGTGAATTGGTTAAAAAAGAATTAGATAAGGATAATATTGCAAGTGACTGGGCTTATTATCCAGCATTGCATTTACAGCCTTATTTTATTAATAATTATAAAACATATTTAGGCCAATGCCCTATTGCTGAAGATACGTTGGAGCGAAACTTCTGCCTGCCAGTTAATACTTCAATGACAAAAAAAGATGCGGATTTTGTTGCTAAACAATTTATTAAGGCTTTACAAAAACAATAGTTAATAAATTCTATGCGTAAAGTAAGTATTCATCAGCCTCAATATATTCCTTGGCCTGCCTATTTTGATAAGATATTGCAAAGTGATATTTTTGTAATCTTAGACGATGTGCAATTTCAAAAAAATGGCTTACAGAATAGAAATCAAATTAAAACTCCTCAAGGTAAAGCCTGGCTAACTTTACCTGTTAAACACTCTTTTGGACAGCAGATTAATAAAGTTGAGATTGATAACACTAAATCAAAAATAAAACACTTGAATAGTCTAAAAATGAATTATTCAAAAGCTAGCTGCTTTTCTGATCTGTATGGAATAGTCTCTTCTGTTTTAGACCAACAAAATAATTTGATTTCTAGTATCTCTATAGAATTAATTAAAAAAATACTTTCTTACCTTGATTATAAGGGTGAAATTGTTCTATCTAGTGATTTTGCAATTAAAAGTAAAAATAGCGATCTGATTTTAGACTTGTGTTTGGCTGTTGATGCAGAGCAATATTTATCAGGCTCAGGAGGTCAAGATTATCTTGTGAAAAAAGATTTTGAGCAAGCAGGTATTAAAGTGAAATTCCAGCAGTTTCATTTGCCAAAGTATAAGCAATGTTTTCCTAAGGTGGGTTATATTTCTGATTTATCAATATTGGATTTATTGTTCAATGAAGGCAAGAATGCTAGGTATATTATGCAATTAGCAGAACAGTCATATTTAGACTGGGATAAATTAGAGTCATAATGAAAAAGAAAAAAATACTAGCGGTTACTGGCATACGATCTGAGTATGATATTCTCTATCCAGTTCTAAAAGAGTTGCGTGCTAGTAACTTCCAAGTAAAAATTGTAGTTTCTAGTGCGCATCTGTCAGATCATTTTGGAAGTACAATTGATCGAATTATTGAAGATGGTTTCGAGGTTGCAGATAAAGTTGATACATTATTTATTACTAGTCGACTAACTCAACGTGCTAAGGGTGTAGGGCTTCTTATTTATGGATTAGCACAAACTGTTGAGAGAGAAGATCCTGACTTTTTATTGGTTGTAGGTGATAGAGAGGAGAGTATTGCTACTGCTATAGTTGGGAACTATATGAATAAATTAGTTGTCCATATTGGTGGTGGTGATACTGTATTTGGTAATGCTGATGACCCAATGAGATTTGCAGTTTCTAAACTTGCACATATTCATTGTTGTAGTGCTCAAGAATATGCGGATAATTTAGTAAATATAGGTGAGGAATCATTTCGTGTTTTCTTTACAGGCAACCCTGCCTATGCAAATATTGCAGAAACTGAAAAAATTAAACTTGCAGCATTATCAGACTTAATTGATGTTGATTTGAATAATGGGCGTTATTTGGTGTTTATAAAACATCCTCTTTCTTCCGAAGTGAATAATGCATATAATCAAATGAAAAATACTTTAGAGGCTGTTGAAAAATTTTGTGATAAACACAAATATCAAGCTGTCATCATTCCTCCAAATAGTGATCCTGGATCTGAAGAGATGAGGGCGGCAATAACTGAATTTAATAATTCACCTACCATTCATCCATTAGAGACTTTGTCTAGATCTACATTTATTAATCTTGTAAGAAACTGTAAAGCATTAATCGGAAACTCTAGCATGGGTATCCTAGAGGCACCTTTTTATAAACTCCCTGTAATTAATGTCGGCAATAGACAAAAAGGCAGGCTTAATGCAGGAAATGTACAATTTGTAGCATATGATCAAGATAAGATTATTTTTCATTTAGAGCAGGCGTGTTTGAATGAAAATTACAGAAATGAAGTACAAAATATTGCTAACCCTTTCGGAGATGAGTATTCAGCTAAGAATGTACGCAAAGTCTTTGAGTCAGTGAATTTGGACGACTTTAAATGGTACACTAAAGAAAAACTATGTTGATTAGAAGTGATAATAAATGAATAAGGTTGCAGTAATAGCAACTCATCCAGATGATGAAACTCTTGGTTGTGGTGGCACTTTGTTAAAGCATAAGTTTAATAATGATGAAATTCATTGGATTATTGCTACAAACATGCAAGAGTCTGAAGGTTATGATGATTTCGTAATTAAAGAAAGGGATGATGAAATCCAAGAGGTCGGTGCCTTATTTGGTTTTGATTCGATTAGTCAGTTAAACTTGCGAACTACAAAGGTAGATGAATACAGTATGAGTGAATTAGTTGCAAAAATTTCATCTGTTATTAATAAGATAAAGCCAAATATTATTTATTTGCCTTTCAAGAGTGATGTTCATAGTGACCATAAATACATATTTGACGCTGCATACAGTTGCACTAAGTCTTTTCGCTACCCATTTATTGAGAAAATTTATATGATGGAAACTTTAAGTGAGACAGAGTTTTCTCTAAGTACTAAAGAAGATAGTTTTGTCCCGAATGTATTTGTAGATATAAGTAAATATATTGATAGAAAGATTGAAGCAATTAAGATTTATGAAAATGAAATTCATGATCATCCATTTCCTAGAAGTGAAAGAAATATTAAAGCCTTAGCAACTTATAGAGGTGCCATAGCTGACTGTGAATATGCCGAAAGTTTTATGCTTGTTAAGGAAATTAAATAGGTGACTATACTACAACTCCCTAAACTAGTTGATAAGTTTTTTTCTTCTTATTTGAGGCATAAGCTTAATAGTAGTCGAGAATTAATAAGCCTTTTTTTGGAATAAGTGCTAGTGTTTGATTGGAAAAAAGTTTTGTTAAAACCTGGCGATACGATGGAATACGCTATTAAAGTACTTCATAAGGGTGGATGCAGAATTGCACTAGTCACTGATGAGCATTGCAGGTTATTAGGAACTATTACAGATGGCGATATTAGACGTGCATTGATCAATCAATTAACCATGAAAAGCCCTGTTAGTTTGGTGATGAACAGCAATCCATTAGTCGTAGACTCCAAAGTCAAAAATGAAGAAATGTTATCTCTCATGTCTGACAATGGTTTGCTTCACATGCCAATTTTAGATAAAGATGGAGTTCTTTGTGGATTAGAAACCCTGCAACATTTAATTGAGAAGCCAGTATACGATAATCCTATTTTTCTTATGGCAGGAGGTTTTGGCACAAGATTACATCCATTAACTGAAGATATGCCAAAGCCATTGCTTAAAGTTGGCAGTAAGCCCATTCTAGAAATGATTATTGAGCAATTTATTAGTCATGGCTTTCATAATTTTTATATTTCCACTTATTTTAAATCTGAAAAAATCAGAAATTATTTTAAAAATGGTGAAATATATAATATAAGCATTCAATATGTGCATGAAGACAAACCTTTGGGTACCGCAGGCTCTTTGGGTTTATTGCCAGCTAATGTATCTAATTTACCGATAATAGTAATGAATGGAGATCTTTTAACTAAGGTTGATTTCAAAAATTTATTAGACTTTCATTGTAATAATGATTCAGATGCAACAATGTGTGTAAGAGAGTATGAGTTTCAAGTGCCTTATGGTGTGGTGGACATTGAGAATTACATTATTAAAGGAATAAAAGAAAAACCAGTGCATAAGTTTTTTGTTAATGCTGGAATTTATGTTTTAAACAAAACTTTGATCAACAAATTAGATGGGAAGAGTTATATAGATATGACTGACTTTTTAGATAAAGAGCTTGGCAGCGATAAGGTTAATGCTTTCCCAATTCATGAGTATTGGTTAGATATTGGGGAAATAGAAGAATATGAAAGAGCCAATAGAGAAGTTTACGACGAATTTAATTAGTGTCTGTAAATGAATAGTTTTATTAAAACAGTTTTGATTGTTGGTCTTGGCAGTATTGGTAGGAGGCATATTGGAATTATTCATTCTATTTTTCCGAAAATAAATATCATAGTATTGCGACACAAAAAATGTAATAGTAATGATATTAAGTCATTAGACCTGTATAAATGTACTACTTCGGTTGACGAAGCAATTGAATTAAATCCTCAAGCTGCAATAATCACTAACCCGCCCTCAAAACATATAGAGATTGCTAAAAAATTAGCCAATAAAGGTATTAATTTACTTATTGAAAAGCCAATTTCTAACTCATCGAAAAATATTCAAGAGCTAATAAATATTTGTTATCAAAATAAAGTAATTCTTATGACAGGCTACAATATGAGATTCTTACCGTCACTAATAGAATTTAATAAGCAAATACATTGTAAAAAAATTGGAAAAATATATTCTATAAGGTCGGAAGTTGGGCAATATTTGCCAAACTGGAGGCCAGAATCAGATTATAGATATGGTGTGTCTGCGCAACAAAAGTTGGGCGGAGGTGCATTGTTAGAACTAAGCCATGAAATTGATTATTTATCGTGGATCTTTGGTAGGATTAGTTGGGTAAAGTCCCATGTTTCAAAGCAAAGTGATTTAGAAGTTGATGTTGAGGATAGCGCCCAAGTAATCCTGGGATTTAAAGAGGTTGAAGGTGCAGTTTTGACAGCATCATTAAATATTGATTTTATACGTCATGATACAACACGCAGGTGTTTTGCTATTGGGGAAAAAGGCACACTACTGTGGGATGGAATTAAAGGGCAAGTAAAATTTTTTGAGAAATCTAGCACACACTGGGAGGTATTGTTTTCCTCTAGTCCGGATAGAGATTTTACATATACAGAAGAAATCAAATCTTTCTTTTTATCTGTAGATACAAATACAAAGCCACAGATCTCAGGAGAAGATGGCCTTCAGGCACTTAATATTATTGAGGATATTAAAGAGTCTAGCAATAATAATTCAACAGTGTTTTGTAAATAATGAAATATATAGCACTTATTTGTGCACGAGGTGGCTCGAAAGGATTGCCTGGAAAAAATATTAAACTTTTGAATGGCATTCCATTAATTGGGTGGTCCATTAAGGCCGCTCTCCAGACTGAACGAATTTCGCGCGTAATCGTCTCTACTGACTCCCTTGATATAGCTAAAGTAGCCAAAGAATACGGCGCTGAAGTTCCTTTCATTAGGCCAAAAGAATTAGCTGAAGATAACAGCTCAGAATGGTTGGTTTGGCGTCATGCACTAGATTATTTGGCTAAAAATAGTAAAGACACTATTGATGGACTCGTAAGCCTTCCTCCTACTGCTCCGCTTAGGGCTATTGATGACATAGATAAATGTCTAGATGAATTTGAGAAAGGCTCAGTAGATATAGTTATAACAGTTACTGATGCTCATCGAAGTCCTTACTTCAATATGGTGGTTATGAATAATAGCTATGCTTCCCTTGTGATTACTCCTGATAGCCCGATTATACGTCGTCAGGACTCACCAAATGTGTATGATGTAACTACTGTCGCTTATGTAGCTAACCCAAGCTTTATTTGTGAAAAAGACGGTATATTTGAAGGGCGCGTAAGAAGTATATATGTACCGCCTGAGCGTTCAGTTGATATAGATACACAATTAGACTTTAAAATAGCCGAATGTTTAATAAATAACAAAAAAAATGAGAACAATTAACGAGCTGATGAGCCTTAAAGGCCGTAAGGCTATAGTAACAGGAGCAACTGGAGGCCTAGGAGAGCATATTGCGACCACTATCATTGAATTAGGAGGAGACTTAATACTAGTTGATAGGCCTGGGTCAGATTATTCTTCACTTCTATCAGAATTAGAAGAAAATGATATTGCAAATATACAATGTTTTGATTGTGATCTTGAAAATGAAGATGAACGAAAGAACCTAATAGCAAGAATTAATAAAGACCATGCAACAGGTCTGGATATTCTCATTAATAATGCTGCATTTGGAGGTACAGCAGACCTAAGTGGCTGGGTGACAAAGTTTGAAGAACAAAGCGTTGAGACATGGAGGCGAGCCATAGAAGTTAATTTGACTGCTGCATTCGATTTATCCAAGGGACTTGTCAAAACACTCGGAAAGAATGGACACGGCTCAATTATTAATATTGCATCAATTTATGGGATGAATGGCCCTGATTTTTCGCTATATAAAGGGACAAAAATGGGAAATCCAGCAGCCTATGCTGCCTCGAAAGGAGGACTTATTCAGCTTACACGATGGCTTGCCACTGCTGTTGCACCAGATATACGAGTAAATTCAATTTCACCTGGTGGTGTTTGGCGTAATCAGCCTAAAGAGTTTGTGGAGCGATACGAGTCAAGAACTCCTCTTGCTAGGATGGCTAACGAAGAAGATTTTAAAGGGGCAGTTGCATATTTGGCTAGCGATTTGTCAGCATACGTTACTGGGCAAAATATAGTTGTTGATGGTGGTTGGACAGTTTGGTAATGAATAAGCTTTCTCGAAAGGCGTACCTTGCGGAAAAAGTAGTTTTTGTGGATGGTCTACCTGGTTGTGGTAAGACCTTATTTTCTACATTAATTGCAAGCATGGATCGTGTAGAGTTGTTGAGTTATACATATGAAGTTGAGCATATTTGTGCCTTATATTACCTAGATAAAATATCAGAAGATGCTGCCAGCACTATGGTAAGTATGCAAACTGATCTAAAACTTTACAATACTATGATGGGGCGTGATGTTAATTTCCGCCCATCTGATTTATCTAGCGTAATTAAAAGTCACAACCCGTCGCGCTACTTTGAGCGTCTTTTTGACCAAGGCGACGAGAAATTGCCGGAGATAATTAAACAAGAGAGACCAATTTTAAATTTTGCTGTACATAATTTACTTAGTTATAGTGAGCCTATTTGGCAAGCCTTAAGAGATCGCTGCGTTTTTATTGAAATTATAAGACATCCACTTTATATGATTCGTCAGCAAGCGCTAAATATGAGCCACCTTCTTGAAGATGTTCGTGATTTCACTATTTATTATGCCTATAAAGATCGAGAGTTGCCTTACTATGTCCATGGATGGGAAAAAAATTACATAAAATCTAATTCCATGGAAAGATCGATACATTTAATTGATAAGCTAAGTAATAGAGCTAAAATATCAAGAAAAAATTTAAAAGAAAAATATCAGGCTAAAATATTAACAATTCCTTTTGAGTTGTTTGTCCTTAACCCAGAGCCATGGTTACAACAAATTGCAGATGTGCTAGAAACTAATACTAATAATGTCACTCAAAAAGTGATGAGTGAACAAAATGTTCCAAGAAGTATGGTGGCAGATGGAATAGATATAGAAATATATAAGCGTTGTGGTTGGGTGCCACCTCAAGAAGGTACAACTGAACGTGAAGAAATATACATTCGTAGAGAAGACATTGCTAGGGAGGTAAGTGGTGAATTAATATCTGTCCTTGATAGATTAAGCGATGAATATGAAAAAATGTACTGGAAAATAGACATCTGAATGGGAAAACATATTAAATTTATTATAGAAAAATTATATGCAAAGTAAATCTAAAGAAATATATGCAGAGTCTTATATTAAATATTTAACAGAAGTTCTGGGAAAGATTTCATCTAAAGAAATCTCTGATTTTATTGATATCTTGATTGATGCCAGAAGTAGAGGTTCATCAGTTTATTTTATTGGTAATGGAGGAAGTGCAGCGACAGCTAGCCACTTTGCTAATGATATTTTAATTGGCACTAAATCAACAAATTTGCCTTTTCGTGCTATAAGTCTTTGTGATAATCAAGCCATAATTACGGCAATTGCAAATGATTATGGTTATGAATATATATTTAGTCAACAACTAACTGCTTTATTGAAGAAAAATGATGTTGTGGTTGCTATTTCAGCTTCTGGCAATTCACCAAACTTACTTCAAGCAATAGATATTGCTAAGCAGAAAGAGGCGATTACTGTCGGGCTAGTTGCTTTTGATGGTGGTAAGTTAAAAAAAATGACCGATAAAACTATACATGTACCAACGTTAAAAGGTGAATATGGTCCATCAGAAGATGCACATATGATGTTGGACCATCTTGTCTCGAGCTACTTGATACAATATGTTAAAGATTAACTAGAATGAGTAAAAATAAATATTGTGCTGTTGTTACTGGTGCTACTAGAGGCATTGGCTATTCAATTGCAGAACGCTTATTAGAAGATGGCATGGATGTAATTGTCACTGGGACAAAAATGAATGCGAAATATCCTGATGGTGCAATCTATTTTCAAGTTGATTTTTTTAATAATGATTCAATTTTAGCTTTTGTTGACTTCTTAAAAAACAAACATGTTGATATTTTGGTTAACAATGCAGGAATAAATAAGATTGGTAAATTTGCTTCTATCGATATTGAGGATTTTGATCGAATTTTACGAGTGAACTTGCGCACTCCATTTCAGTTATGCCAAGCTGTTCTCCCTAATATGAGAGCAAATAACTGGGGAAGAATTGTAAACTTAACATCTATTTTTGGAAATATTTCTAAAGAGTATCGTGCGCTATATTCTTCAAGTAAATTTGGACTTGATGGCATGACAGCTGCACTTTCAGCTGAAGTATCTGAGTTTGGTATATTGGCAAACAGCGTAGGTCCTGGATTTATTGATACAGACTTAACCAGGAGTGTATTAGGAGATAAAGGTATTTCTGAAATTAAAAAAGGTATACCAATGAAGCGTTTGGGCCAGGCTAGTGAAATAGCTTCTTTGGTAAGTTGGTTAGTGAGTGAAGAAAATACTTACATTTCTGGACAAAATATAATGATTGATGGGGGCTTTTCACGTGTCTAATCAAATTACCATACAGTCGCATAAAGGTGAATATACTGCAAGTTTTATTCGCGGTGGTATGGATCAGTTGAACCGAGACCCAATTGAGAGCGCAATTTATATAGTGGATAAAAATATTTCAATTCTATACCAAGATCGTCTTAATAATATTTTAAATTCAGAGAGGGTGCTAAAGATTGAGGCTACAGAGGAAAATAAATCCTTAGATTGTTTTCCTGCTTATATTGAAGCTTTAGTTAAACTTAAAATCAGAAGAGAACAAACATTGGTTGCTATAGGTGGTGGTATTATTCAAGATATTACTTGTTTTTTGGCGACAACATTGATGCGTGGTTTGTCTTGGGCATTTTATCCAACAACGTTACTCGCGCAATCAGATTCGTGCATTGGGTCTAAATCTTCTATTAACTCTGGAGAAGTTAAAAATATTTTAGGAACTTTTACTCCACCTAACAAAGTTGTTATTGACATTGACTTTCTAACTACATTGGAAGAAAAAGAGATTTTTTCTGGGGTTGGAGAAATGATCAAAGTTCATGCAATAAATTCACCAAATGACTTTGATAAGATTTCAGATAATTATGAACAAATATTTTCTAATCAATTGGTTATGGAAAATTTTATTTACAATTCTTTGTTAATGAAAAAAAGACTGATTGAAATTGATGAATTCGATCAAGGGCCAAGAAATGTTATGAATTATGGACATAGTTTTGGTCATGCAATTGAATCTGCAACTAATTATGGTATTCCCCATGGTATTGCTGTCACTATTGGCATGGATATTGCTAATTATGTAGCAGCAAAATTAGGTGTATCAAAAATAGAACACTTTGAAAGAATGCACGGAGTAATGGAGCGGAATTATAAATCTTATCAACATGTCACTATAAATATTGAAGTTTTAATGGACGCACTTTCCAAAGATAAAAAAAATAGTGCTACCCAATTACGCTTAATCTTACCTAATAAAGAAGGCTTTATCGGTATCGGTCTTTATGACAATAATGATGTATTATTAAATACCATTAATGATTATTTTGCTCAATATGGAGGTAATTAATAAAAATGGCCTCAGTAGTAGTTGCTTCACGTTCCTTTTCTATGCATCCAATATTAAGAAGAGAGGTTCTTAAGCTTTATCCTGATGCAAAATTTAATGATAATGGCCTTACTTTAAAGGGTGATAAGTTAGTGCAGTTTCTTAAGGGTCATGATAGGGCTATTACAGCTCTAGAGACTATTGATAAATCTTTACTTTCTCAATTACCAGATCTCAGCATTATTGGGAAATTTGGTGTGGGCTTGGATATGATCGATCTACAAGCAATGAAAAAGTTCGGTGTAAAGCTGGGTTGGACAGGAGGTGTGAACAAACGTTCAGTTTCTGAGTTAGTTATTTCATTTGCTATAACTTTACTACATCGAGCTGTATTTGCTAATGCTGAAGTTAGAAATGGGAAGTGGTATCAGGTTAAGGGTCGTCAATTGTCAGACTGTACTGTCGGTATTATTGGTTGTGGGCATGTAGGTAAAGATCTTGTGAGACTATTGAAGCCTTTTAACTGCAAGATTCTTGCTTATGATATTATAGACTTTAAAGAGTTTTACTCAGAAAACGGTGTTACATCGGTTGAACTAGAAGATTTAATAAGAAAGTCTGATGTTGTAACTTTACATTTACCATTAGATGATTCTACACAAAATATTATGAACCAAGATCGACTTCAAATGCTAAAGCATAATGCTGTTTTAATTAATCTTGCACGAGGCGGTTTGATTGATGAAGCGGCTCTAAAGAAAATACTCTTGGAAAATAAAATTTTGGGTGCGGCGCTTGATGTATTTGCGATTGAACCACCCGTTGATCGAGCATTATTGACGATGGATAATGTTTTAATAACGCCCCATATTGGTGGCAGTACTGAAGAAGCCATTCTTGCAATGGGTATGGCTGCAATTGATGGCCTGGTGAATGCAAAAGATCCGTTAGAATTTTTAACAAATATTGATTAATTATTGTATGAAAAAAATAAAATTTGGTATTGCTGGCTATGGCAAGATGGGGAAAATACGAGAGAGGTCTATACTTGAATCAAATGATTCAAAATTGATTTCAATTTATGATGTTGCAAGCCCTAAAAATCACAATAACGGGACAATATCATGTGAAAATTATGAGAGACTACTAGAAACAGATATTGATGCAGTAATTGTATCAGCATATGTGTCGGTCGCTGCTGAATATGTTATTCGAGCTTTAAAAGCAGGGAAGCATGTTTTCTGTGAAAAGCCCCCGTCAATGACTTCAAAAGAGATGTTAGAGGTGATTGAAGTTGAGAAAATCTCTGGCAAAGTTTTAAAGTATGGCTTTAATCATCGCTATCATTACTCGGTGATGGAGGCAAAAAAAGTTATTAATAGTGGTAATCTAGGGAAAATGCTTTGGATGCGTGGAGTTTATGGAAAGGCTGGAAGTATTGATTTTCATGATAATTGGAGAAATTATAAAAATTATTCTGGTGGAGGAATTCTTTTAGATCAAGGGATTCACATGTTAGACCTGTTTAGATATTTTTCTAATGATGAGTTTGAGTGCCTTAGTTCACATTTAACGACTTCTTACT
>Ga0115000_10003053_pt1 | contig 14084 bp, 15 predicted proteins | sample ArcticOcean_MG_C_6_FD_89690 | JGI IMG/M metagenome (GOLD analysis project Ga0115000, IMG submission 89690) | Marine microbial communities from western Arctic Ocean - ArcticOcean_MG_CB8_128 | ecosystem: Environmental > Aquatic > Marine > Oceanic | place: Arctic Ocean: Canada Basin | collected...
CATTAATTAATAAGTTTTTTACTGGCGGAATGATCTTAGCCCTTATTCTATTTGCGATTGTTATGTTTGAAAGAGCAGCTGCAAACTTCATTTAATGGAAAATTTAGTTTGGCACCCACATTATGATGTCTGGGCACTCATAGTCTCACTTATAATTTTCTTTGAATACTCTACTGACAATCCTTCAATAAAAAAGAATAAAAGGAAATACTGGTATTCAGGTCTATTTATCTTATGGCTCTTTACAGATTGGCCAATCCATGACATAGGAGAAAAATACTTGTTTTCTGTCCACTCAGCTGAACACTTAGTTTTAGCACTAATTGCTCCTCCTCTTCTGCTTAACGGCTTAAATAGCGCTCAAAAGAAAATAATTTCAATTAAACCGTTAATTGCTGTGTTACAAATTACTACTAAACCTGTTGTAGCATTCTTCCTATTTAATTTTTTAATGGTTGGCATGCATTGGTCAACAGTTGTCAACCTCATGGTTACAAATACTGTTTTTCACTTTTTTATTCATTCAGTAATGCTCTTAGTCTCACTAAATATGTGGATTCCAGTAATTGGGCTCACGAAAGAAATTAAACAACTAAGTGATCCTGGAAAGATAGCTTATCTTTTTATGCAATCATTACTACCAACAATTCCAGCTAGCTTTTTAGCTTTTGGAACGGAACCTATTTACTCTGCATATCTCGAAGTTGAGAATATCTTTAATGTTTCTGTCATTAATGATCAGACAATGGCTGGTCTTGTACTCAAACTTGGTGGAGGATTAATACTATGGATATTCATATTAATAACATGGATGAAATGGTATAAAAATGAAAAAACCTTTGATGATGTAGTTAGAACTTCATCTAACGACTAAAATTTGATAAGAACATTATGAATGAAAAACTTATAGAAGAAATAAGCAACACCACAGGTGTTCCTCAAATGCTTGTCTCTAGATCTGCTCAGGCTAGAGCAGAAGCAACTGGTATAGATGTAAACTCAGTTTTATCAAGTTGGTCGAGTGGGACACCCGCAGAAGTTACCACTGCACCCATTGTTGAAGAAGCTGTAGTAATAGCACCCATTGTTGAAGAAGCTGTAGTAATAGCACCCATTGTTGAAGAAGCTGTTGAACCTCCAGCCGACTTATTTTCAAAAGTTTTACGGGCAATCCAATATGGTTCACTTTTTGGTATTGTTACTGGTTTCATACAAGCGATTGCTTTAAGTACATATCTTTATGATGGGTTAATCCTTGAGTCTGAAACATTTAACCTTATCACTGATTATCAAAAAACTAATTACATTGCAGCTTTAACTTTACTGACAACCTTTTTTGGATTTTTGAATACTTTAAATATTAAAAAACTACTTGAATCAAATTTTATTGGACATGGTATAAAAACTACAGATAAAGAGTCTATTTTTCAAGGAATCGGTTTGGGGCTAATGTTTGGATCTATCTCAGGATTCTATATCACATCGTCAATTGGACAAACTATTGAACCAATTCTTCCAGGAGATTCTACTATTTTTCTTTTACCTGTTTTCGGTTCTTTCTGGAGAATAATTCTGCTTTCAATAGTATTTCAAGCACTGATTTCGGTACTATCAGTAGTTCTAGGTGTGCCCAAGGGACTTAGTTTTTTTGAAGAAAAAGAAGCAGAAATAATCAGAAATAGAATCACAGGTTCAGCAGTAATACCTCTAGGCTCAATCATGGTTGGTGGATTGATAGCGTTTCTAATTTCACAAGTCTTCATCAACTTTCATGATTACGCACCACTATTTGCTCTAATAATTTCAGCAGCCATTTTAATGTTCGCTGCTGTTATGAGTGCTGGTCCGAAAATAAAAATTACAAAAAATGAAGTCCTCATTACGGCCCTCGGGATAATAACACTTATAGTTATTATTGCATCTGTTGCTGCAAGCCAACTTTAACTTTTATGAAAGATAAAACTTTTGATGCCATATCAAACATAGAATCGTATATTGATTCAGATAGATGGAGTAATGTTTCAAGAAAATATTCTTGTGATGACATTAGAAAATTAAGGGCTCCGTTTCAGACAATTAGTCCTGTTTCTAAAAATGGTGCTGAAGAGCTATGGACGCTTTTAAATAGAGATGGTAAATATATTTCTGGTCTAGGTGCGGCAACAACTCAACAGGCACTACAAATGTTCAACCTTGATTATGAATTTATCTATGTAAGCGGCTGGCAAATTGCTGCAGAGAGTAATAGTGGAACAAATACTTATCCCGACCTTTCTTTATACCCCTCAAATAGTGGTCCAAATTTTGTGGAGAAGATCAATAATACATTATTAAGAAAAATGATTGAATCAAAGAAAATAACTATACCACCTGTTGTAGCAGATGCTGAGTCAGGTTTTGGTGGTGTTTACAATGTCTTTGAATTGACATCTCAATTTATTAAATCGGGGGTAGCTGGTTTACATTTTGAAGACCAGTTAGCCTCAGAGAAAAAATGTGGTCATATGGGTGGAAAAGTAGTTATTCCTACACATGAATATATAAATAAATTAGCTTCAGCAAGACTTGCTTCTGATGTTATGGGTTCTCCCATTGTTATTATTGCAAGAACAGATTCATTAAATGCAAAATTAATGACTTCGGATTTTGATGAACGTGATAAACCATTTTTAAGTAATAAAAGATCTCCTGATGGATACTACCCAATTATAAAGAATCATGAAATGGCGATAGCAAAATCTTTAGCCTACGCAGAGTTTGCTGATGTTATCTGGTGTGAAACAAATACACCCGATCTTGGTTTTGCTAAAGAATTTTCATCAGAAATAAAAAAACATTATCCCACAAAAATTCTGGCTTATAACTGTTCCCCTTCGTTTAATTGGACAGATAAATTTACTGATATGGAAATCGTAAATTTTCAAACTAGCCTATCTGACTTTGGTTATGCCTTACAATTTGTTTCATTAGCTGGTTATCACTCAATGTCTAGCGCAATGTATGACCTTGCACTTAACTATAAAGGTGGAAATATGAAAGCAATTGTTGATTTACAAGAATATGAAATGAATCTTACTAAAGAAGGATACACAGCTATTAAACACCAACAAGAAGTTGGTGGAGATTATTTTGAATCTATAGGAGAAATAATTATGGGTAATGACTCTAACCTGCTTTCTAAAAAAGACTCTACAGAAGAAACTCAGTTTTAATAGAATATATCTATGGAAAATTTTAAAAATAAAACAATAATAATGAGTGGTGGCTCTAGGGGCGTGGGTCTAGAAATTGCAAAAACTTTAGGTAAAGATGGTGCAAATATTGTTATTCTAGCTAAAACTACTGAACCTCATCCAACCTTGCCTGGGACCATTTACACAGCTGCTGAAGAAATTCAGGCTGTTGGTGGTAATGCATTACCTATTGTCTGTGATATAAGGTTTGAAGAGCAAGTTGCTTCAGCTGTAGCACAAGGTGTAGAAAAATTTGGAGGAATTGACATATGCATAAATAATGCAAGTGCAATTCACTTGTCTGATACTGTAAGTACTCCTATGAAAAAATATGACCTTATGCACAACATAAATGTTCGAGGAACATTTATGTTAAGTCAACATTGCCTTCCACACCTAAAGCAAGGTAATAATCCACATATCTTAACATTGTCTCCACCTCTTAATATTTCTAGAAAATGGTTTGGAATGACCTTGGCATACACAACTGCAAAATATGGAATGTCTTTAGTAGCGCATGGTCTCGCTGAAGAGTTTAAGAAAGATGGTATTGCCTCAAATTGTTTGTGGCCGCGTACATCACTAGACACTGCAGCAGTTAGAAATGTAATTGGTCCAGAACTAATTAAGGGTTCACGCAAACCCACTATTTATGCAGATGCAGCATATGCAGTTCTAAAAAGAGATTCGTCAGAATGTACTGGTAATTTCTTTTTAGATCAAGATGTCCTAGAGGAGGAAGGTGTTACTGATTTTGATCAATATGCTATCCAACCCGGTGAACAATTAGTCTCTGACTTTTTTGTAGATGATAATCCCGAAGACTGGCTTCAAGCATAAAATTAGGTCGTTTTTTCCTTCTTTTTATTTAAAGCTCTCTGTGTTGCGTTTAATGCAGATTTTCTCAGTCTGATTGATTCTGGAGTAACTTCTACAAACTCCCCTTCTGAAATAAATTCTATACACTGATCTAAAGACATGAGTTGAGGTGGTCTTAGAGGTATGGTTTCATCTGAGCCAGAAGCACGATGGTTAGTAAGTTTTTTCTCTTTTGTAATATTTACCTCAAGATCGCCTTCGTTATTTCTTTCACCTATAATCATCCCCTCAAACACTTCTGTTCCAGGTGGAATAAAAAGAATACCCCTATCGACCATTGCAAGACTTGCATAAGGAGTTACCTTTCCATGTCTATCAGAAATTAGTACTCCATTTGTTCTTTGAGGTATTTCACCAACCCACGGTGAATAACCGTCAAATAATGAGTTCATTATTCCAGACCCTCTTGTGTCAGTTAAAAATTGATTCCTAAAACCGATTAAACCTCTGGAAGGAATTGAAAATTCAAGAGTTGCTCTACCAAAACCATTATTCATAAGATTTGTCATCTTACCTTTTCTTTTAGAAAGCTTTTCAGTAATTACTCCAACGTAATCTTCAGGTGTATCAATAAAAACTCTTTCCATAGGTTCACTTTTTTTACCATCAATTTCTTTGACAATGACCTCAGGTCTTGAAACCATAAATTCATATCCTTCTCTTCTCATTGTCTCAATTAACACTGCCATTTGTAGTTCACCTCGTCCCCTAACTTCAAATACATCTGTTTTTGTGCTGGGAATAATTTGTAAAGATACATTACTTAAGATTTCTTTCTGCAACCTTTCACTAATATTTCTTGAGGTAACATATTTACCTTCCCTTCCTGCAAATGGTCCATTGTTTACATGGAAAAATATTGAGACTGTTGGTTCGTCAATTTCGATTCTGGGAAGAGGATTAGGATTTTCATTGCTGGAAATAGTGTCTCCAATCTGTACATTATCTATGCCAGCAACAGCAATGATATCTCCTGACTCGAGTGTATCGACTTTTATTTTATCAAGACCTTTAAATGTATACATAGCTGAAAACTTTTGATTATTAACTGTTTCTTCTTTTCCACATAAACTATATTGTTTATTCATCTCAAGTATGCCGTTATCTAGTCTTCCAATTGCTACTTGGCCAACATATGAGTCGTATGAAAGGTTTGTAACTAAAAATTGGGGACTAAGTGAGTCGTCTGTTTCAGGACCGCTGAAAAAATTAGTAATCAAATTTAACAATGGGATTAAATCAGTTGATTCATCCCCTATTGATTCGTAGGCAATTCCATCTTTAGCATTTGTGTATACAATTGGAAATTCTATTTGTTTATCATTTGCATCTAAATCAATAAATAGATCGTATACCTCCTCCACTACTTCGTCTACTCGAGCGTCCGATCTGTCAATTTTATTAATTACTAAAATTACAGGAAGATCCCTTTCTAATGCTTTTTTTAAAACAAACCTTGTTTGAGGTAAAGGGCCTTCGCTTGAATCAACTAAAAGGAGAACTCCATCTACTAAATTAAGACTTCTTTCAACCTCTCCCCCAAAATCAGCGTGGCCTGGAGTGTCTACAATATTAATTTTTATGTCGTTATAGTGAATTGCTGTATTTTTAGAGGTTATAGTGATTCCTCTTTCTTTTTCAAGATCGCCTGAATCCATGACCCTGTCTTCTAATATCTGATGATCACTAAATGTTCCACTTTGCTGGAGAAGTCCATCGACTAATGTTGTTTTTCCATGGTCAACGTGTGCAATAATTGCAATATTTCTAATTGTTTTTTTTGCCATAAGGAAGTAAGTATAGGCTTCTTATATTTTATAAATATTTAAGTTTTTTAATTTAAATAGATTTTAATTTCCAAAAAAATCAACAATATTTTCCCAAGCTTTTACATCAGCTCTATAAAACTCTGAAAAAGAACATTCACTACACGTAACAACATAAAATTTCTGATTTTGAACATTAAAAAATTTTGATATTCCACCACTAGTCATAGAAACTTTTTCTCTAGTGTGTGATGATGGTAGAAATTTTCGGTCTCGGTTTTTTTTTGGGTTGTTTTCAACAGAAGAAGATTTATTACATTTTGGGCAAACCCATAATTCATTATCCACAATAAAAAGTGTACCAATAAAATAAATTATTTTGGTGTGTAAATCAAAAAACTAGTATCGAGTAATACTAGATCTATATCTTTATCCCCTTCTCGTAATGTATTTGACATTTTTAAATGAGTATATTTAGGATTTTTCCAAATGTGTTCGTATGTAACTAAACCAGAAACTTGATATTTTACATCAGGTTTTACCGGTTTAAGGTACTTTACTGTATGTTCAAGTCCAGTAGCAATGCTCCAATCACTAAATTTATTCATTTTTTGAAGAATTATACAAATTGTGTGCAAACCTGATGAAACCAATTCTGAAAATATAGATTCTTCGGCCATAGATTCGTCTAAATGAAAAAACATAGGATCATTTTTTGTAGCAAAATCAACAATATCTTCTTTTGATATCTTAAATACATCTGATTTAATATTTTTATTTAAATACATAATTAAAAAGGGTGGGTTTTCACCCACCCTTAATATTAACTTTTTAAGTATATTATTTAGTAGTTTTCAACTAAATAATGTACAAGCACTGCATTCAATGTAGTCGTTCTAAAGTTTTCAACTCCAGATCGAAGAACGCCCGCGTTTGTTGGTTGAGCAATTCTTACCATTGGTATATCTTCTAACAAAATGCTATGTATTTCTGTTATTAGAGCATCTCTTGCTGGTCCTGCTGGAGTTACAAAAAGTATATCCATCTTCTCAACAAAGTCTGCATTTTCATAACCTTTATAGTTTTGAAATGCAAGAGTAGGATGATGGTTTAGTCTCCAGTAGTAATATGGATCAGACAAAGCTGGTGTGGAGTCCCACAACCATGCTTCGAAACTATCATCTCTAATACTTGCTTCAAAATCTGTTGCTGAAGGATAAACACTGATCGTGGCATTTATTCCTATATCAGCTAACTGATTAGCAATTAAAAGTGCAACATTGCTTGCATAATTACCTGGTCGAACTGCGTTAACGGTAATGACCATATCAAATCCATCTGCATACCCTGCTTCAGCTAAAAGAGCTTTTGCTTTTTCAACATCTTGAGTGTATGTTCCTGGAGCTGCAGGACCTTTAACGACTTCCGGAAGCTGTGTATTAGCTGCTGCACCATATTTGCCCATAATGCCTTCAACTATTGAGTCTCGATCTATTGCATAATTAATAGCTTGACGAACTTTCTTATCTGCAAATTTTTCATCTGCAAAGTTAAGATGGAGTTCAACAGATCTACTCTCTAATGCTTCAGTAATAGTTACCATGGAATTTCCTGCAGCAGAAGCTAACTGATCATAATCAACTTTAAAAGTATAGTCTGCAGCACCAGTCAATAATGCTTGCAATCTTGTAGCTGAATCTGGAACTGCTGTTAAAACAACATCTGAATAGGTAGGAACAAATTTATTCCAACCTGGATTCAGTGATAACGTAGCATTTTCACCAGAACTAAATGATGAAAGATGATACGGACCATATGTTGCTGAATTCCCAGCCATCCATTCTTTTGCCCATGGATCCTCTTCTGTTGCATGAGATTTAACCTCAGTTGCATCTAAGATTGATCCAGAATACCAAGCGAGTGTACCAAGTGTAAATGGAACATTTTTTGTAACATTTACTGTAAAAGTTTTATTATCAACCTTTGTAATTGGATTCTCCATATTCCATGAGCCAACACCCATTAAAAATTGAAAAACAAAATCATTTGCTTGAGCTCTTTCGAGTGTATAAACAACATCATCTGATGTTATTTCATTTCCAAATGCACTTTTAAGTCCATCTGGAAGAACAATTGTTATATTTCCATCAGAATCAGCAGTAAAAGACTCACAAACAAAGCATTGAACATCATCTATTGCTGGTTGCATAGATGGATCATCCTGAGCTTTGAATTCGAGTAAAGTACCCGCCCAAACTGCAGCAACTGCTGTGCTAGCTGTACCTTGATATACTGCAAAATCAGCATTCGAAGGTAGAGCTGGCATTAGCATAGTAAAAGTTTCTCCTGTTTTTTGTCCAGAAAGACTTTCTGTAGCTACTGTAGTGGCGGGTGTATCTAATGATTCTGAAGACTCTTCAGCTACTACTGATTCATCAGTTGAGGTATCTGTACCTCCACCACAAGCAGTAAACAAAAGAGCTAAAGTCAGTAAGATAATATATGATTTTCTCACTTTAATCCCCCTTTAAGCACATACATGTATCGGAAAGGTTCCTTCGTTTATGTATGTATATATATGTATTATTTTAGATATTACAAATTGAAATTTAAAATGATTTTGCCTTAAAAAAAGTAATTCATTTGTTTCCCTAGTCTGTTTCTACTAAGTCGAGACTTCCTAACATATTGCCCATTCCAGTTAATATAGCAATTACGAATGAGATCTCTATAAACTCTTCTTGAGAAAAATTTTTAAGAATATTTGAAATTAGTTTTATATCTGCTCTTTCAGAAGAAGGCTTTAATGCTATATGTTCAGATAATTTAAGTAGATTTTTTTCTATATTTGAAAATTTCTCTATATTCCCATTTTTTGCATAAAAAACTTCTTCTTCAGTGAGTCCATTGCTAAGGGCTGAATTTTCATCCACTGAAATACAGTACTTACATCCTGAAATCCCAGCTAATCTAAGTCTGACTAATTCCTTAAATCTTATATCTACTACACCTCCATAAAATACTTTTTTATAAAATTGCTCATAATAGACCTCAGAAGTTACGTTGCTACTGCTAAATACTTTTAAGAAAAAAGCATCCCCAGTCAAATCATTAGATTTTTTAATCTTCTCTTTTAAAAAATCTGGAATTTGAGAATCTTCTTCTTGTTTATATAAATTTTTAATACACACAATAAATTCTAAACTAATGGGTTAACATACTTTAAATCAAATTCTTTCTCCAGTAATTTTGCAAAATCTAATAATTTACTATCATCATTTCTTTTTCCAATAACTTGGATACTGAAGTATTGACCATTTTTCATTTTCGTGAAGGGTATAGATATTGATGGATATCCACATAATGAAGAAAGTACTAGGGGTTTTATTAAATTAATATCGCGAGGTAATTCATTTCCATCAATGATTAAAGTATCAGCATCTGGAGAAGGAGCTGAAATTAATTGCGCAGGAGCTAGCAAAAAATCATACTCGTTAAATAATGTATCTACTTTTTTAGTGATAACCTTTCTTGCTCTCTGAGAGTTTATGTAATCTGTAGAGCTGAAGCCTTTTCCCATTTCTACAAATTGTTTTACATCTCCTCCAAAATTATTTGGATTCTTACTTATCTCTTTATCCAGAAATGCTGCTGATTCTGCTGTCAATATTACAAAAATTGTTGATATAACCTCTTCAACATCCCAACTAGAAACTTTATTACAAGTAAATGTATCCTCAAGCATCTTAATTGAATCATTATAAGAATCAGATACTTGTTTTTCCATTGGAGAGAAATATTCTTCTAATATACCTATTTTGTACTTAGTTCCTATTTTTGCTACATCTGTATTTAAATAGGTGTCGGAAAGTGCTTCAAAAACTATTGCACAATCAGATATAGTTTTAGTAATAGGTCCAACAACATCAAGAGTCCAGGCTAAAGGGATTATCCCTGAAAGTGAAGTCCAGTTATATGTTGGTTTAAATCCAACGACAGAGCACATTGCTGCGGGTTCTCTTATGGATCCAGCAGTATCAGAGCCAAGTGAACCCAAAACTATCCCTGAAGATGTTGCAGCAGCTGAACCTCCTGAAGATCCTCCAGGTATTTTAGATAAATCCCATGGGTTTCTAGTTGGTGGACTAACAGCTCCATACGCATACTCATGAGTATTAGTTTTCATTGAGACAAAGGCGCCAGCATTTTTTAATTTTGTAACTATATTGGAATCTTTTTTAGAAATATTACCTTCTAAGGATTTTGAATTTGCTTCTGTTTTCATTCCTTCAATATCTATTAAATCTTTAACTCCAAATGGAATATTTTTAAGAATCCCTTCGACTTTTGGTTGAGAATCCAGATCTTTTGCTTTTAATAAATATAACTCTTCATCAAAATTTACTAGTGAAAGTATATCGTTTTCTATATCTCTTATGTAATTGACTTGCATTTCAACAAGTTCTAGGAAACTTATAATTTTTTTGGAATATAGTTTTCTTACACCTTCAATTGTTAATGTTTCAAAATTCATAATTACTTAATTTGTCCTAAATAAAGGAGCTATCGTGTAATCGCTTGTATCAAATATATTTGAAATATCTTGTAAAAGCTTATCAGATTGAGACAATGCTTCGTCAGCGCTATTTATTGTTCTTGAATCTTTTTCAAAAGTGTTATTTTTCATACAATCTTTTTTTTTAATTATTAACATAGATTTTAGTAGTTAAAGGAGTCACATGGAATTTGAATTAAATAAAAATAATACAGGGCTACTAGTAATTGACATGCAGAATGGTTTCTGTCACGATAACGGATCTTTTGGTGGGGCAATGGGGCTTGATATAAGTCCTCTCAAAGAGTCCATATCAGGTTGTCAAAAATTATTAAGTGCTGCAAGAGAAAAAGATTACCCAATAGCTTTTACTAGATATGTTTTCAAGGAAGACTATTCAGATGGTGGAGTACTTGTAAATGATTTAATGCCCGGTCTAGCTGAAGTTGAGTCTTTGAAAGATGGTACTTGGGATGTAGAAATAATTGATGAACTTACACCAAATGAAAATGAACTTGTTATTAATAAGAATAGGCCTAGTGCGTATTACAACACAGTACTTGAAAATTGGTTAAGCGAAAAAGGTCTTAAACAAATTATTATTTGTGGTGTTACCACCAGTATCTGTGTTGAGACAACAACTCGAGATTTAAGTCAAGAAGATTATAGAGTAGTTATTGCTTCAGATGCTGTAAATGAATTGGAAGCAGATAGGCATGAGGTAGCTTTAAAAACGTTAGCTTTTGGCTTTGCTTGGGTTGAAGAAAGTAGTCAAATCATTAAACAAATGGTCTAGTTACTAAGTTGTTTAAATAAATTATCATTAAACATTAAATCATCCATAAAAAGGATTCTATTTTTAAAATTTTCTCTAAGTTTTGGGATAATAAGGTTTTCCATTTCACTGAAAGTAACTAGGTGTGCGTCCAAACCTCTTTCATTTAGTTCAAAAATATCTTGAGATGCCTTATATGTACATGTCGCACAATCTCCAACTATTAGGAATATTTTTTTATTACCGTGTTCATTTATTGAATACCAATCTAAGGTATTTCTCTTTTTTACCTGGGATATAAAGAATGAAACAATAATAAGGTCTTGGTCTAAACTATGTATTTTGTTAACAATATCTTGTGGATAAGTAGTTTTTGGATTTAACATTGAATTTATGACCATTACATCTTTATTTGAAGAAGTATTAGCTTTAAATCTTTTTGTAATTATTGTTTGTGCGTAGCTTGTAGGCTTAATCTGTAATATCTTCATTGAAAAACCTTTTTAGTTACACTTACTCCCGAACCAAAACATATCATGGAATACCCTCCTGGATAACCTCCACTAACTACAATATTGATATTATCTTTTGACTCAAATAATTTAGTTGTATTTGCTTCTACTTGTCCGATAAAGCCATACAGGCCTCTTTTTTCTAAATCCACTTTATCAAAGACAGAGTTATTGAATAAATATTCTTCTAAATCATCCAAAGTCATACCAGATTCATGAATCCTTTTTGCATGCTCAGGACTCATTATTATCCAAACATCTTGGTTGTAAAAAGAATTATAGGTCCATGGGTTCAAAAGAGTATGTACCAAACCATCAAGTAGAGTTTTTACATCTTTTTCCCCAAGATCAATAACTTCATGAGGAGATTGGGATGAGAATATTGTGACAGTTGAATCAGTTTTTTTATACCCTTTTCTTAAATGATATTCTTTCCATGGAGATAAGTTTTTATTTTCAGCAAAACAAAAAGTAATTTTTCCTAAATGACCTTGAGTTGCAGCATCTATACCTTGGGGAGTACCATTTAAGATATTTCTTATAAATAAATATATTGCACGACCTATGACAATGGATTTTTTACTCCCTGGGCCAATAGATCCTCTGCCTCCGTCTATGTCTAAATCATTTACAATTTCTCCTGAAATAAGAATTAAAGGTGACTGGCTGTGAATTGTTGTAATAACAGTTTCTAAGTTAAATTTTGGATCTAAGAGAATATCTATACACTTTTTTATAACACTCCAGCTTTCAGATGTGCAACCAGCTAAAACTGCATTGGAGGCTAGTTGATAATAGGTAAACTTTATATCCATACTTTTTATGTGGCCATAAGTATGTTTTCTTTTAACCCAATCTTCGCCCAAGATTTTTTTTACTCTTCTGTATGTTGGGGATACTGTTGGAAGCCCTTCACTCCATTCACAAGGTGTTTTGTCAAAAAAAAGAAACTTACTGCTCATCTGATAATTTGTTAAGTAGCTCTTCTTCAAGCAAAAAACTTTTTTCTAAATTAAGCTCTTTAAATTTATCAATATTTTGCATCAGTATTTCTGTTGACTTGCTCTCACTTTCTGAGAGTTTATTAACGTAAGAAGTTAGAACAGAACTTAAATCCTCTCTTGAGCATATTTCGTTAACAAGTCCATCATTTAAAAGTTTATAAATATCTAACTCAGATGAATTAATAAGAATTTCTAATGATCTGGATCTTGATGTTGCCTGTACAACTCTAGAGATACCTCCTCCAGCTGGTATCAATCCAAGCTTAGTTTCTGGAAAGCCAATAATGGAATCTGAAGTTATTATTTGAAAATCACAACTTAAAAGTAATTCAAAACCACCTGCTAAACAATAGCCACTTGATACACCGATTATTGGTTTTTTGTACACTCGATCTTTCCTGTAAAATTTTCTTAATAATTTATCGTCTACAATTTTCTTTTCAACCTCTGTAACAGGTTCCCTTTCTTTTGTTAGAAGAGGTATTAGTTTCTTTAGGTCAGCGCCAGCTGAGAAAAATTCTTCGCTTTTACTTTTTAAAATCCCAATGCTAATGTGGCTTTCATTCTCTATAAAATCCCAGATATTACATAGCTCATAAACAAACTCTGGACTAAATGCATTTCTTTTTTTTAGCCGATTCATTTCTATTAATAAAACACCTTTACCATATATTGTTTCAAAATATTTATATTTTTCAGATTCCATTGTGCAAACCTTTCATGTTTCAGACTACAATAATTAAGGCTAGGAGCAAATTTGTTAAAAATTATATTTAAAAAACTAATTTTTATCCCAGTCGCCTCATTTTTTGTGAGTAGTCTGGCATTTATAGTTGTAAACTTAACTCCGGGTGATCCTGTAGAAGTAATAGCTGGGGGAATCGCATCGGAAGAGACTAAGCAAGCAATAAGAGTTGAGCTCGGGTTGGACCAGAGTATATATGAAAGATATATAAATTACATTGGTGACTTGTTGCATGGTGATCTTGGAAATTCTTTTTATACTAAAATTCCTGTTATAGATAGTATCAACCAATATTTATTTGACACTTTCGAATTAATCATAATGTCACTAATAATAGCTTTATTACTAGGTTTTCTCATTGGTGGTGTAGGTGCATACTTTAGGGGTAAACTTCCAGATAGACTTTCAAATATTCTCTTATCGATTATGCAATCTGTACCAGATTTCTTTTTGGGTCTTTTATTAATATATTTGTTTTTTTATAAACTTGAACTAGTTCCAGCACCTATAGGAAGGATTGGCCTATCAGATGTACCTCCTGAAGAAATTACCGGTGGTCTATTAATTGATTCAATTCTTACAAGAAACTGGGAAATTTTTAAAGTTGGATTAAAA
>Ga0115000_10003054_pt1 | contig 14080 bp, 12 predicted proteins | sample ArcticOcean_MG_C_6_FD_89690 | JGI IMG/M metagenome (GOLD analysis project Ga0115000, IMG submission 89690) | Marine microbial communities from western Arctic Ocean - ArcticOcean_MG_CB8_128 | ecosystem: Environmental > Aquatic > Marine > Oceanic | place: Arctic Ocean: Canada Basin | collected...
CGGTCTTCGCAACTCATGTCCCCTGATTTCAACCTCCGATACCGGGATCCCAGCGCGCGGCGCTGAGATGACGCAACGCGAGGCTCAAGGCTCTGGGATCATCCAGTTGCTGCAACGCCTCGATACTCCATCCGCGCACATGATGATGTGAGTGGAAGAGGTTGGCGTTAAGCCCATCGATGATGGCGAGCGAGCAGGCTTTGGCGCCCGACTGAGCGATGGCGAAGGTTGCGTTGCGCGCAACGATGGCGTCATGGTCGCCCAGTGCTTGCGTGAATGCATCAATGACCGCGGCGTCCAATGTCTTCTGCTGTTGGGTAATCATCCCCAGTGCTTCGATGGTCGCACGGCGCACCGATATATGGGGGCTGGCAGCGAGCGGCGTGATTGCTGCCAGAGCATCTGCCGCCTTTGTCGCCATATCCCCGAGAAGGTCTACGATCCTTACCTGTTGGTCGGCGTCCGCGTTCTCGATCTGCGACAGTAGCATCGGCAGTGCAGCTTCACCGGCACGAACGATGCCGTAGGCGGCGATGGCGCGAAGGTGGAGGTCGCCTGTGTCTTCTGGCCGGGCAGGCGCATTTAATAAGGAATGACCGAACAGCACATCCAATCCCGCAGATGTTGTGCCGAGTTCGTAGGCCGACCCAATCGCCGTTTCGTCGTCCGGACTGACAAGTGCAGTGGTCAGGTCGTCGACCGTCCGACGCGTCTTTGATGTATCGGTCGTACCCAGATGCCAGGACCAGATATGTCGCCAGATCGGCGACTGGGTGTCGTCCTTGGGACCGCGCCATTCGGGGGAGGTGTGCCGCCAACTCGGTGCCCTCGGCTCTTCGTTGCGGGTGAACAGGAATTTCACCATATGCCGCTGTTTGCCGGTCACATTCCCTGTATAGCGGCCATGCACGATGTCGAAGTGAGCGAGCGTTATAGTACCAGCATCCCCAGTGAGCGGGATCTTTGCCTCTTCCCAGGGGGCACTGGTCTTCTCGATCTGTTCAACCAGATCTGGATGCCTTACCGTGAATTCTCGCTCCATTTCGGCGTAGCGTTTGAATCGTTCTGTACCGACGAACGCCTTCTCATCCATGCCCTCCCTGATCTCCTGCAGTATTTCTCCGCGCCGCTGATCGCTCTCTTTTTTAAGTCGATCGACAACACGACGGGTCACATACTGACTCCGTGGCACGATTCCCGTGGGCCCGGCAGCGATGGGCGTGTCCTGGGGGTAGTAAAACAAAAGAACGTGACGTGTAGCATGGCGGCGGCGTAGGCCATCCATCGCGCGGTGGGAATGATCATCGCTGTCCTTGTGCAGTGGCTGCGCGCCGTCCGGATAGTTGACGTGATCGTGTCGATGGAAGTGCAGGTAATAGTTGGGACCCAGTATCGACGTTAGCGCCCCCACGATCTTTGGTTCTTCAAGCATCCTGCGTAGTTCCGGTACACAAGGCAGAAGATTGTTGTGGCCGCGTGGTCCGGTTTCGTCCAGCGGCTCAAGTTCGTCATACATCCGCGTGTGATATTCACGCGGCAGGTTTGAAGTCAACTTAAGGTAGCCGTCGACGATGAAACGCTGCATGGCGTCATCGTTCAGAAGGTATGGGGAGCTATCGTCCATTGTATGGAGACTCCCAACCCCTGACCAAAGAGTCAAATCTCCGCGGGCAAAGTTCCCCCAACTTCTGTGGGGCTCACCCCCCTTGACTCAGGACCAGATCGAGGCGAGATCGTGCAGTTCGAAGTCCTCGATAACCTGCTCGGTCGGATAGCTGTGAATCTCGAATGGATGCTCGTAGCCGTTGGGGAGAAAACAAAACGACGCGGATATCACGCCACCATTGATGAACACTTCGATAGGTGTCTTGTCCACCACCAGGCGTACTGAAAGGTTTCTTCGTCGGGCAGGGGTACCTGCCTTCGATCCGGTACGAGCTTGGAAAAGGAGCTGTACTCGAATCTGAATTCATTCTTGTGCCAGTCGAAGACCAATGTCTGCCCGCGAATCACCACGTAAAGCAAATTTGCGTCTTGCCGATGAACCATCGGTGGACAACCCCAACCGGCTTTCCCGAGGGCACGATAGGCGCCAGACGTTCGTCGAGACCGGGCGCGGTGGCAGCAAGCGCCCGCTCATTCCACGCCCGACGATGAATGTCCATGAGATTGGTGCCGCTGGCATCTCCAGGGTCCAGGGGTACGACAGACCCCGCCAACAGGCTTGCAATGAACGAACTGACCAGAGCAATGTGCGTGGTTCTCTCGTAGGCCTCTTCGGGTCCTGCTGAAAAAATTTCCTGATCTTGGGGGCCACTGTTCCCTTTTGCGGCCACCACTCATGCGATGGGTGGCACAGGCATTGGACCCACGCTCAATTGCGTCTCATCTTCGCGCATAAGGCTGCGAAGATATTCCGGGTCCTCACTATGCTCGAAGGCTTCGTTTGGGATTCTGCCCTTGAAGTCCTGGAAAGGGAGCATGTAGGGTCGGCAGTGCTGTCCAAGCATCGTCAATCGGAGTCCTGGTGTTTTTTTACGATAGGCACCATGCCAAAGGGCGCCGTTGAACATGACCAGGGAACCTCTGGGTGCCTCGACGGGTATCGCTCGTGGCAATGCCTCATCGGGTTCCGGCAAACGTCCTTCACGATGACTACCGGGAACATAGGCCAGCGCGCCATCATCCCTGGTGTAATCAGTCAGGGTCCAGTTCATGTTGGCAATGTGAGGCACCTGCCAATGCCAGGGTGCTGGGACCAAACTCTGATCGGTATGAAAACCGGTGGTCACTTCATCCTCCCAGACATCGGGCGTTTGCCACTTGATCCAGCCATCACTGACAGCAAGACGATGACCCTCTCCGAGCATATAGGTCATCAGCGCCTTTTTAACCGGATGGGTCAGCACATCAATGAACGCCTGGTCCTCATGAACCAGGTGCGAGAAAATCATTTGACCGGTTTGGCTGGGGCGGCCTTCAATATTTGCCGACGGACCCGTCGCAAGGTTGAAGGAGACGCCCGTGCGCGCCTCGCCTACTCTCAGCAGCGCATCCCGAAGCCGATCTATCCACTCATCAGAAAGCCTGAGCGTTTCCTGTGATACGACGGTCAGGCCAACCTCATCAAGTTCTATCAGGTGATCTGTGAGACCATACTCGGCTACGATTTCACTAATGTCGATTGAATTGTTAACGTACATGTTCACCCTCCTTAAGACAATTTGTATGTCCACGAACATTCGAATATCGGCGGCCGCCTGCCAGTCACATCATCGGCACCGGATATGCAGGCCGGTGTAGACGCGTTCGGCGAAATCTTGTGTCAGCCTCGCCATACCCCAGCCTCTGCTGGACTATCGTCCAATAGGGTAAGAAAAAGCTCGAGAGAAATAAACCTTAGTTGATACAAGCATGTTCAATCTACACCCATTTTTGGCCATCGAGCACGAACGCTATCGCGCGGATGCCTAACGTGGCCCGTTCGGCGCCGACAGTCTTGATACGCTCTCTATTTCTGCGACCGGATCGGGCCAGCCGCGCGACGGCCGGTTACCGAAAAATCGATCTCGGAATTGATATCGCCACTCAATGCGCCCGTGAGCGAGTCGTCATGGACTTTGAGCCAGGTCTCAATTTCTTCGGTGCTGTCCTTCTGCCAGCTGAGTTGTGACGGTGGTCGCGCGTAGACGTAGCGTAGAATGCGGTCTTCGAAGGTAATTGAGCGCAGGTCGATCTCGCCATCGGTTTCATCGACAAGCGTTGCATGCAGTTCGCCATTGCGCTCGCCGATGGTGAGGACAGCGTTGTACTCGGTGCCGAGAATGTTCGTCACAACGTGCCATTCACCAACGATAATAAAATGTCGGGATGTCTCGACGGCACGCCTGACGCCAGGATAGTCACGCCAGATCCATCGCACGGTATCAGGAAAAATGGCGCCAGCGTGCGCCAGATCGTGACCGCCGGTTCCCATCTCGAACCGATAATCGTATCGCGCATACATAAGTGCAGACTCCATAGCCAGATTCCCGAGAGTCCAGTTACCCTGCAGGAGATTAAGATCGTTGGAACCATCCTGCAGGAACACTCGGATGGGTTTGGGATCACCGCGGGTCAGACGGATACGGTAGGGGTATTCCGAACCGCCGCGTAATCTGGTAAAGCTACCGATGTGGCTAATGACCTTTGAGAACGACCCTGGCCGTTCCCAGGCAACGGTGAATGCGGCGAGTCCACCATCACTCATGCCGCATATAGCACGGCCCGCGGCGTCCCCGGTCAGGTTGTAGTTGTTCCCAACCGCGGGAAGGATTTCTTCCAGCAAGAAGCGCGCATAGGTGTCGTCGAGCGGCAGGTATTCAACATCCCGCTGGTCGTGGCTTTTTTCTTTCGTGCCGGGGTTGACGAAGATGCCGATGGTCACCGGCATCTCATTACGATGAATCAGATTGTCGAAGACGGTTGGGGCCCGTACCTGTTCTTCTGGGTGGACATAGGCGTCGCCGTCCTGGAACACCATGACAGCGGCAGGCTCGTCCTGGCGGTACTGGGCGGGGACATAAACCTGGTACTCATGGGTGGTTCCAGGATAGATGCGGCTGTTGTTGAGTACGTGTTTTTCAACTTTGCCTTTCGGTACACCTTGGTTTGGCATTGAATCCTCTCCCGGTTCATAGCCTGCATTGGTCGCGGAAAATGCGACTGACATCAGGGCGATTAGTATGATTTTCATGTGAACGGTCAGGTCCTCTGCAAGTGGACAAAACGCTGTCTTACCGCCCAAATTTTTCATTAAAAACATCCTGTTTAGTTTCTTTAAGTCTGAGCCTGCCTTTCTGCACAACATCACCGCCACGCCGGACATGTCTTCCAGACCGCCGTATCTGTTAGCCGGAATCCGTTCGAGTTTCCGTTTAAATGACTCTGCCTCGCTCGTGGCGGGACCGATTCGATTCGTCGTGGATTCTTCGGACGAGATCCTGGGTCAGAGTGCTTGCGCCGCCACTTTTTGCTGTACTTTCAACGTCCGCTCCGCCAGTTCAGACATACTGACTTCTTGAAAACCGATAACACTGGGCCTGATGGTGTCATTCAGCGGTGCTACCAGACTGGAATTCAGCCCTCTGGCGCCACTGGCGGCCCCCACAATGGAACCACAGGTTGCACCGTTGCAGTCTGTGTCCCAGCCACCTTCCACAGAACTGCAGATAGACTGGTGGAAGTCCATTTGACCGAATATCACTGAACCGATGACGACCAGGGCATTGTTGACCGTGTGAACACCGTTTAGATCGCCATAGTGTGCTTCCACCCAGTCCATGAAGTCGTGAAAATCCTGGCACGCCGGTACTTGTGACAAGGCGGCCCGGCAGGCCTCGGCGAGCTTGCAGTTCTGTGGGATTTCCGAGAGACCGATGTTGACCAATTCAACGGGATCACTGACAATAAATGCTGCTGCCATGATGGCGGCGAACATCATTTCGCCATAAATACCGTTGGCCCGGTGAGTCCAGCAGGCGTCTCGGTATGCAAACTCGGCAGCGAGTTCAGGATTGCCGGCACAAGCATAACCCCAGCCGTCAGCGCGGATCTGTGCGCCAATCCACTCCCTGTAGGGATTCCGATTAGTACTGGTGTATTCAGGGGTCACCCAGCGCGATCGTGCTATGCGAGGGACTGCATTGTTGTAGTTCATGATCGCCTGGGCTTCAGCGGTACAGATCGCGTAGTAGGGCAGACTTGAGTTCCAGGTACTTGCCACATTATGCCATTTGAAGTCAGGGCCGTACTTCTCCAGTACACGGAGCGCAATCAGCGTGTAGTGAATGTCATCGTCCGGTTCCATAAAAGCGATATTCTCGCGCTGAGATAAAGGGCAATGGATTCGCAGGTCGTCTCCAGCGTCAGCACCGCTGAAATAGTAGTCCAGTGGCCACTGATTTCGATTTTCCAGATAGGTTCTGATGGCCCGACGTCCAATCATGCCCTGTTGACCTTTAATGCCCATGCCCTCAACCGGTTTGCCAAGGGCACAGCCGACGGACCGCCCGGTCCATGCGCCGTGAAGTTTGTCCAGCAGCTCGCTTTCAGCAACATTACCTAGTTGCCTGGGTCCCGACGGACGTTCGCTGCGAATGCCTTCCAGATCATTGGGCTGGACATAGGTGAATGCCGGATCTTTTGGCAGTTTTTCCAGCGCTGCGTAAAGCGGCTGCACCGCTTCAAAGTTCATATCGTCCTTCTCGTCATCAAGTGCAGCAATCTGCGCTTTAAGTTCCGGCGGTACAGAGTACCCTTCATATTCCCGTTGTATCAGTTCCAGTCGCAGCAACGCCAGCGGGCCTTCCCATCCAGAAAATATCATCACTTACTCCATTAGTTGAACGTGGTTTTTGCACAGCATAACGTCAATCGTTGCCAGCCGGTCGAACCTTTGAGCGTCGCGAATACTAAACATCACCCATTTCAACGACACGATTGGAACCCGTTTTGTAGGCTACCTGGAGGCCGGGTTACACCACCCGATGGCGCTGGTTCATGAGGATCAGGCGTTCATTGATGTGCTGATACTCCCGACCTCTGGGAGGATGAAGTGATCACCGGTTTTCTACGGATTCGGATATGCGGTGACGTCGCCGCTCTATTTTTGGGTGAAGCTTTAATCTGTTCTCGCTGAATAGTATGGCGCCCTTGCTACAATCAACGCTGCAAGTCTCGGTGTGGGACGACGAAAGCCGTCGTTTCCCGTTGTGCCGTTATTACTCAGTTGTCGAAGGAGCATCAATCGTGGACGAGAACAGCGTGAAAGAAGAAGCTTTACAAGCGCTTCGGGATTACAACATGGCGTTCGAGAAGCAGGATATCGAGGGCCAGGTGAATTTCTACTCCGCCGCGTGGAGTGCCGGTACGGGCGGTCGGGAAGCGCTCAAAGCGCATCTTCACGACATGCGAGAAAAGAGCGCGCTCGAGGTCAAACATTTTGCGCTGGATGATGCCGAGGTTTTCATCGATGGAGAAAAGGCTACAGTCGAGCCGGTGCTGCTTCGTGCGCCATCTGGCGGCGGTTTGTTCACCTTCAAGTTGCAGCGAGAGTCCGATGGCGCCTTTCGCTGCGTCCAATACGTACTGATTGCCGAGCCCGACCTGGATGGGCAGGCAGCACGCCAGCTCCGAGAACGAATTGTCAGTGACCCGGCACGACCGGGTTATCACGTGATCGTGCCAGAAGGAAAAGCGATGCCGTTCGATCCCAATGGTGCGATCTACTGGAAAGGTCGTTATCACCTGTTCTACATCTTCCAGGACATGCGGTCTGGTGAGGCCGCAGATCATTGGGGCCACATGTCCAGCGTCGATTTGTTTCACTGGCGCCACCACCCAACGGGATTGCTAGACGGCATGTACAGCGGCAACTGTTTCATCAACAAGGATGGCGTGCCAACCATCTGCTATCACCAGAAGGGTGAGGGCAACGCCATAGCGGTCGCACTCGACGACGACCTGAACGAATGGAAGAAACTCGATTCGAATCCGATCACGCCGAAGACCGAGCCGAGCAATGAGCACCATGGGAAATACAAATCATGGGACCCGTTTGGCTGGCTGGAGAACGATACCTACTACGCGATTTTCGGCGGCAAAAGGCCGGGCATCGCCAAATCGAACACGTTGGAAGGTCCGTGGACCTATGTCGGGGATCTCTTCGCCCATGGTGTGGAAGGCGTCGCACTCGACGAGGATGTTTCCTGCGCGGAGCTTTTCAAGCTTGGCGACAAATATGTTCTCCTCTGTATCAGCCACCGCCTGGGATGCCGTTACTATGTCGGAGAATGGCGGGATGAACAGTTCTATCCCGAGTCGCACGCGCAAATGAGTTGGGTCGATCATACTTTCTTCGCTCCGGAAAGCCTGCTCGATGACCAGGGCCGTCGCATCATGTGGGCCTGGCTCATGGACGAGCCCGCGTTTGGCGTGCGTGCGCCTTATGGATGGTCCGGGACACTCAGTCTGCCGCGGGTTTTGTCGATCGGTGATGACGGACTGCTGCGCATTGATGTGCCGGAAGAAATTGAGCGCTTACGCTGTCGTGTATACCACATGGCGGCGCTGGACCTGCCAGCGGATACCGAGATTGCCATCGACGAAGCTTCCGGTGACAGCCTTGAGTTGCTGGTGGAGTTCGAGAGCGGCAGCCGGGGCAGTTATGGCCTCAAGGTGTGCGTATCGGATGATGGGCAGGAAGAAACACGTGTCTTCTTCGACGCGCAAACCAATGAGCTGAAAATCGATACCAACAAGTCGGGTCCTGATGACACGCCGAGCGTCGTCGAGGCCGGACCCCTTGAACTACTCCATGGCGAGCGGTTGCAATTGCGTGTCTTCGTCGACAAGTCGGTCGTTGAGGTCTTCGCCAACAGCCGGCAGGCCATCGCCCGACGTATTTATCCGTCGCGTCGGGACAGCATTGGGGTGCGGCTTTTCGCGAGCGGCGGCGATGCACAAGTACACTCCCTTGCGGCGTGGCAGATTGCATCTGCCAATTCAAGTTAAGCGGCTAGAACTTGTCGAGGCTCTCTGGCAGGTATGCGCCGATGAAGTTCCAGTCCATCCCATTACCAAATCCGGCACCATGATCGCTCTTCATCCTCTCGACCTGAGCGTCGTTGATCCGATAGTCGCCAAACGTCAGCATTTTGAGAATTGCCGCCGGGCGAAGGTGATAACTCGCCCAGGAGAGTGGCGAATCCCCATTGACGTCCCGGGCTTCCCGGTCCGCGCCGTGTTCCAGCAACAGTGAAATAATACGTTCGTCCGCATAGGCCGCGGCGCGGTGTAGCGGCGTTTCGCCCCTGGTGCGCACGTCGCGCATAAAGGCACCCGTTTCCATGCCTGCTACGGTCTTGGCATTCACGTCCGCGCCATGTTCGAGGAGAAGCTGTACGACAAAAACAAAGTGCGGCCTGTCGGCCTTTGCAATGGCATTGTGTAGCGGCGTCTCTCCCGTGTTGAGTCGGCGCGTATTGACGTTTGCGCCTTGTGTAATGAGAAAATCACACACCTTCCAGTGGCCGTAATAGGCGCCGTTCAACAGTTCCTCGTTGACGTCGTAGTCCGGGAACTCGCCAAACCTGTCCAACACGAGCCGCATCGCGGTGACATCATTGTAATAGGCACACCATTGCAGCGGTTTGACTTGTCCCGCGGTGATTGCGTCTCGGGCGTCCGGTAACGCAAGAAGTTCGATGACCAGGTCGGTACGACCTTTGCTGATGAGTTCGAGTATTCTTGAAAGGTCCATCACTGAATCCTCAGATATCGGTTTAGCGCCGTCAACGGCAGGCTTTGAGTAGCGGTATCGATTCCGAGATCAATTCTCGTTGTCAACCGATTGTCACGGAATCCTAACCCGGAAAAAGGTGAACTAGAAGCAGGCGCGCCGAAAAGTCAACCAATATTGGATCTCGTCTCGAGTTCCGAAAATTTGTTAATGAGATCATCGTAGACGGATCGCGTGGCGGGATCCGGATCGATTCGTCGTGGATTACTCGGCTGAAACGATTCGACGATTGAGGACCAGCCGAGTTCCTGTCGATGGGCTTTGTACGCTTTGAGGGCCGCGCCAAACGCGGCGGCATTGGTCGTCTCACCTTGGATAACCGGGCAACCATGAACGTTCGCGAAGACTTGTGCTATCTCGTCATTAGCCGATGCGCCGCCGGTGATGTAGAGACTCGATATGTCGACACCCATCCATTTCGAGTGTAGCCGCGAGGACATTGCCTGCGCCTCGACCACGGCGCGAACGTTAGCTGCAATCTCAGTGTCACCGAGACCTCGCCGAATAATTCCCGCGGGCGCTTTAGGGACAATCTCCGGCTCGAAGTAGGGAAGCATGATTTTCCCTTCGTTGCCCGGATTCGTCTGCGCAAGGTAATCTTCGAAGCTGGCCCAGTTGAGGCCGTATTGGCGCCTGATCGCGTCGCGTGCGAGGCTGCCGTTCATAAAACAAGTGAGCGCCAGATAATGGAGATCGTCCGGTGACGCGAATATACAGCCTTCGCCGGTGCTTGATGGTCGGGGTTCATTGAGGCAAGCGAAGAGGGTATCGGAGGTGCCAAGGCTGAGTGCCACCTGACCGGGTTCGACCATGCCCAGTCCAATCAGGCTGCAGGGGTTGTCGCCAGAGAACGGCGCCACAATACAACCGTCAGCGAATCCGTAACGGCTGATGAAGTAGGGGTGGACGACGCCAACCGGTCTTCCTGATGGGACGATAGGCGCCAGACGTTCGTCGAGACCGGGCGCGGTGGCAGCAAGCGCCCGCTCACTCCACGCCCGACGATGAATGTCCATGAGATTGGTGCCGCTGGCATCTCCAGGCTCCAGGGGTACGACAGACCCCGCCAACAGGCTTGCAATGAACGAACTGACCAGGGCAATGTGCGTGGTTCTCTCGTAGGCCTTCGGCTCCTGCTGAAAAAATTTCCTGATCTGGGGGCCACTGAAGCGTTCAAACGCCGGGTTACCGGTCAGCTTGAGCAATGCCTCGGTACCGCCAATTGCTGTTTCGATCTCTCGACATTGTTGCGTTGTGGAGGAATCCATCCATACCGGTGAACTCTGGTGGGAGAAAATGCCAGCGAGCTGCGAGGAGAGGGGTTTGTCAGGTGTGAGTCCGGCAAGTGCAGGCAATGCATCTTCATTCAGATAGACAGTAGCGTGTTGCTGACCGCTGCCTGAGACCGCGGCTACGCTCGATAGATCGTGACCCTCGCGTCGAAGCGTATTGAGCAACAGGTCCAATGCCTCGACCCACATCAGCGGATTGCAATTCACGACGCCATCTCCCTGGTCAACGACACCGTTTTTGACGCCATAGCTGTCGGCAAAATAGTCGTCGTACTGTATCGATGCTTCCGCCACGATCTCGCGGCGATCGCTGTCGATAATTAGTCCTGTAAGCGATTGCGTACTCGCGTCGATGCCGAGGTATCTTGCCAAATCAGTTCACCGATATGCCAGCGTGGTTTGAATCGTGCCCTCGAGGAGGGACGATCTGCCGGCCGGTGTTTGGTCTAGATACCCCTGATCCAAAAATCGTGAAATCTGCTCGTCGTTCATCCATACCGTTCCAATTGTGCCTTCGTTAACATCGACTTTTCTTGCCTCACGGTCAAGTGGGTACATGACAAGATTGCGGCTCGAACGACGGCCGTCACCAACCGCGGTAGCGTCAAAAGGGTCAGGATTGGGGTAACTTCAACCAGTTCCGGACGCACGGATTGCCGCGTCTGGATGAAGATAACGTATCCTAAATGATCTGGACAACAAATCTTGTTGGCACGATCGAACCGCTTCACGACACTCAGGGAAAAGTACCAGTGAAACACGCTACTGAAACCAAAATCGACGTCAAATTTCAACCGGCCGCGCTAGAAAGCACCCGCTACCAGGGTTGGATCGCCGAGCGCATGCGGGTCAACCTCGAAAAGCGTCTGCTAACGCTCGACCTGGATATGATTCTCGACCCCTTCTTAAACCGACCCGGTGCACAATGGTGGGCGGGTGAGCACGTCGGCAAGTTTCTACATGCGGCGACATATGCATGGCAGTTCACCGGCGATGATCGACTCAAGAGGCGCATGGACACAACCGTCCAGAAGTTGATTGGCACGCAACTCAAGGATGGCTATCTCGGCACGTATGCCGGTAAAGACCAGTTCGCCAAGGGCGATGGCCTTGGTTGGGATGGGCCTATCTGGGATGTCTGGACACATAAATACAACCTGATTGGATTGCTTACGTATTACGAGGCCACCGAATACGAGCCGGCTATGGAAGCAAGTAAGCGTGCGGTGAATCTTATGTACGAATTGTTTGTCGTGCAAAGGAGAAGTTTGAGACTCGCCAGTGCCCATATGGGTATGGCCGCGACCAGCGTACTTGAGCCCGTCGCCCACCTTTACAGTTTGACGGGAGAGCCGCGCTATCTCGAATTCTGCCATGCAATCATCGATTCCTGGGAAGACCCAAGTGACCCTGAAACCTGGATGTATGAAGATGGATGTCGGCTCCTGACGAGCCTGTTGGAACATGGCAATGTCTACGCAACGGCGAACAGAAAAGCCTACGAGATGCTGTCGAATCTCATCGGATTGATGGTGTTGTATCGCTCCGATCCCGATCAGCGTTATCTTACCGCCTGCCAAAACGCCTGGCGAGACATCGCGACAAATCGCTTGTACCTGACCGGTACGGCCAGTTACTTCGAACAGTTCACACAAGACCACCGATTACCCCCTGGCAAGGCCGTTGGCGAAGGCTGCGTCACTGTCACCTGGCTGCAACTGACGCACCACCTGCTCGAGGTGACAGGTGAGGTTCAGTATGCTGATGAACTCGAGCGCACGACCTACAACTCACTGCTCGCGGCACAGTCACCGCACAGCGGAGAAGTCACCTATTTCGTGCCACTGGTGGGCCACAAGGATTACAACGGTCACGACGTCAAGCTGACGCCACAAATCTCTTGCTGCTCCAGCAGTATTCCGCGTGGAATCGCTATGATTCCAACGTTTGCATCCGGCACGTTGAATGGCCGGCCTGCGCTACTCCAATACATCCCGGGCCAGCACGCGCTGTTCTACGGCCACGGCAACGACCGCAAGCCGGTCATTTTGACTGTCACGGGGGATTATCCACACACAGGTGATCTCAAAATCAACGTCGAACCCCATGAGCCTGACCGGTTTCCGATCGTTTTGCGTGTGCCGGTCTGGGCAGATGGGTTCGAAGCGGTGGTAGACGGTAAGACCTACACCGCAAGAGGGGATCGTTTGCTTGAGATTGATCGCACCTGGTCCCGTGGTGACCGGATACAGGTAAAGATTCCGCTCAAGATCCGCACGGTCCGGCATGCCGACAAAACGATGGACGCCGCCGCCTTCGTTCGGGGCCCGCAGGTACTCGCCACCGATACCACCATCGACGAATGTGGTGGCATACCCGACTCGGGTTGGTGGGGCGATAGGCTCTACACACTGACCGCAAAACAACACGGCAACGACAAAGTGTTCCAACTCGTCGCTTTCGCCGATGCAGGCCAGCACAAGGAGAACTACGCCGTGCTCCACGAGGCCATCGAACTAAACCGCGACTGACCCGGGCGCACAGGTTACCGCCAGTGCGGCAGGGTTAGTCAAACTGTAGGCCACCGTTCATGTCGATAATCTCACCGGTAATGAACCCGGATAAAGGTGACGTCAGGAAACGCACAGCGTGTGCGACTTCTTCCGGCGTACAGAACCGCTTCACCGGCAGCAAAGCCAGTGTTGCGTCTCGCTGTGCCTGGGTCAACTGTTCGGTCATCATGGGTGTCATGACGTAACAGGGCGCGATGCCGTTGACGGTAATACCTGTCCCTGCGAACTCCAATGCTGTTGAGAAAGTCAGCGAAACCATCCCGCCCTTGGAGACGGTATAAGCGGTGCCGGCCGTCAGCCCACCCGCCTTCCAGGCGAATGAGGCAATGTTGATGATTCGCCCGAAGCCACTGTCCTCCATCGCAGGCACAACCGCTTGACTCCAGTACAGCGCGCTGTCCAGGTTCACCGCCATGACCCTGCGCCACTCCTCCGGTGTGGTTGCCAGCAATTTGTTGTTAGAAAGAATACCAGCGCAGTTGACGAGAATATCGACAGGCGCAAATTCATCGCAGATTCGTGCATATTCACGCGCGACTGCATTTGGATCACTGGCGTCGAGTGTCGCGATAAAAGTAATCGACCTTGATCGACGACGCTACGGAAGCGGTTGCTCGAGCGTCGATGTCAACCAGTACCAGCCGAACATCGTCCGCCGCTAAGCGCTCGCAGATCGCTCTACCGATACCGGCGCCGGTCACAAGCGCAACCCATCCTGCCAGAGATTCAATCATACGAACCGCCATGGTTTTGTTTTGATCCAGTGTGTCGACTCGGTCTTCGCAACTCATGTCCCCTGATTTCAACCTCCGATACCGGGATCCCAGCGCGCGGCGCTGAGATGACGCAACGCGAGGCTCAAGGCTCTGGGATCA
>Ga0115000_10003062_pt1 | contig 14055 bp, 9 predicted proteins | sample ArcticOcean_MG_C_6_FD_89690 | JGI IMG/M metagenome (GOLD analysis project Ga0115000, IMG submission 89690) | Marine microbial communities from western Arctic Ocean - ArcticOcean_MG_CB8_128 | ecosystem: Environmental > Aquatic > Marine > Oceanic | place: Arctic Ocean: Canada Basin | collected...
ACGAAGAAATCAGAAAAGAAACGCAAAAGATTAGAGGAAACATCGGTACCCAAACCAAACTGGTCGTCGACAATGACCGCACGGGAGGCAAAGAATACGCATAAGCCCCCAAGCGGAGCGACATTCGACCACATCGTCATGAACCTCCCGGCCACCGCGGTGGAGTTTCTCGATTGTCTCAAACACTCGTTCGATCGAAAGACGTGGGAAAATAGAAAACTCCCAACTGTACACGCCTACGCGTTTCGACCGCCAGGACATACCGATCGAGACGTCATTTCCCGAGCGGAAGGTCACTTGGGATGTCCGATTAAAAATGCGAAAGTGTTCGAGGTTCGAGACGTTGCGCCGAACAAAGCGATGGTGTGCGTCTCGTTCCAGATTACCGAAGAGCAAGCGTTTGGTTCTTCGCCTAGTTAGTTTAATACATGATATACTATTCCTATTATTGTCTCTACCTGACTATTAAATGCCCTCTGGTGGCGTCTCGCGCGGCGTTCGGCAGGTGCGCAAAACTGCCGACGAAGGCGACGTGCGCATCTGGGCGACAGAGAATGACTTCTGCGACGTCGTCTGCTCTCGATGTGTTCTTGGCGTTGTATTCCTCGAGGATGCTCGTCCACGCGGCGTTCGATGGGTCGATGTAGATGGCGTAGTTGTCGCCGCCGTTGTCTCCTTTCTTCTTTGCTGTCGTTGTCGTTTTGGGCTGCTTCTCGTCTTTCTCGTCTGACGACGATGAAACGACGACGACGACGAGTTTTAATGTAGCGCCTTTAGGTAACAATTTTCGAGCTTCTTCCAGAGCAGCTTCGTCTACGTTCACCGATGACGACGTTATCGCAAAGAATTGGCACTCGAATTTACTGTTTGAACCACCTAAATCGATCGTAGAGATAGTGCCTCCTCCTTCGTCGGCGTTTATTAACGCACAGTGCGGGATGCGTTTCCCCACGGCGAGGACGTTCGGATTTGTCGCTTTGACGCCTTTCGCGTACGAAAATCCAAGCTCCTCGTTGAGAAATTTCAACTTGAGCGTCTCTCCCGAGGTGCCACACAACCGTTTCACCGCTTCGCGACGGTACTCTCCCAATGGATTCTTCTTATCGTTTTCGAGAAGCACCGTTTGCATGCGTCCGGCGCTCAATATTTTTTCAAACGCAAACGATTTGAGCGCTTGGGGCACGGGCAACGCGTTGGATGCGAAAACGAGCGCATCGAGCGCGCGAGGTTCTAAACCTAAAGCTCTTGGTATCTCTAAAACGCGTTCGTAATTCTTTACGCTTAACGTTTTGTTTTCCGAGGCTATTTTTCTTCGTTCGTTTGCGTACGAGTTGAGCAGCGAAGAGGAGAACGCGTCATCGTGTTCATTTTGTATCGCAATGGCAAGTTTCCACGCTAAATTGTGCGCATCTTGAATCCCAGTGTTCATGCCAAAACCACCGGCGGGAGGGAAGGCGTGCATGGCATCCCCGGCGAGGATAATTCTTGGCGCTCGCTCTTCGTCAATTACGACATTCGCCACCGTCGCGTCCATCGTCCACGATTTTACGTCGAGTACTTCGATATCGTCAACCGTAACACCATTTTTATCATCAACATCAATACCACCACTAATCGCGTTTCGAACAAACATCTCGCATTTTTTCTTCGTAAACATTTCTTTAAAATCCTGAACTGGCGCGTGGTACGGCAACTGCAACGCGAATTCTCCCTCGCGCAAATCGTGCGCGACGACAACCCCTACGATGTTTTTATTGAACACGAAATACAACATCGCTTCGTTACTTTTCTCTTTAATTCTCTTCGCCAGCGAACGACTGACAAAGTGAATATTACCTAACGTTTGCGTCGGGAAAGATTTGTTTCCTTTTTTCTTCGTTTCTATACCCCCACTATTCAATGTTCTCGCCACGACTGAACTCGCCCCGTCGCACGCGACGACGTATTTCGCCTCGAACACTTTGCCTGATTTCAAAGTCACTCGGCACCTATTCTTACTACCACCATGACTGCTACTCGAACTCTTTTCGCTACGACTACTCACCACCCTCTCTACTCGAACAACCTCGTCGCCTCTCACGAACGCTTCGTCATCATCGTCGTCATCATTCTCCCTCCTCTTCTTCGCCTTCTCCGAAGCGTTCTCCCACAACATCGGCATCAACCGGTGCTGCGGGAAATGCGCAACTCCTTCCGTCGACGCCGTCGTCTCCCCAATCTCCATCCGTTCTGTTGCAAAGTGATCCACAGACCCTAATTCTTCGTTCTTCTCGTCTAGGATACCAGTCACGTACCTAAAATGCCGCCAATTTACGGTATCCGACATTTCCTCTCTAACGCGCGAAGCGACCGAGGTTGTTTTCTCACCAAATCCGAACGCGTTTCGGTCCCTCAAAATCTCCATCGTTCGCCTGTTGATAAAGTGCGCTTTCGGGTGTTTCGACGGCCCGTTCGAGTATCTCTCGACCAGGAGAACGTTTTTCAGATTGAACGAGGATAACAGCGCGTGTAAAGCGATTCCGGTTGGTCCACCACCGACGATGACGACGTCTTTAAAAGCGTCGTCCCCGGTGTCGTTCCCGGTGACTTGTTCGTCGTTTACTCTGGTCGACGTGTACGAAAACAAAGACGACGACGAGAACTGTCTGTACTCGCTCATCGTTAAACAACAAAAACGATGATGATTTCTTCGACATCCGCGAGAGAGGAACGCCACGACCGCCGAGCGAGCGGCGGTCATGGCATTCAGCTTTTCCGGTGAAGAGTTCTGCGTAATAAAAGTGCCGCCACTTTTCCCCACTTTTAGACTTTAGATACTTTCCGGGAAGAGAAGAACGCTTTTGCTCTCTCTTTGGCGGTGGATGAGTCGTGGTGGTGATACGAATAATGACTTTTCCAAAAACCTTATCGGTCCGAATCTTCCAACACTTAGTCCCGTACGCGCACGCGCAACAGTTACAACACGCGATTCACTGCGCGAGGAAAAATGCGTTCGTCCCGGATACGCTTTTAATTCTGCAACACCCTCCGGTCGTGACGGTCGGGAAACGAAACGAAGTTGGCAAGAAATCGATTAAAACGAGCGAAGAGAAGTTGAAAGAGTTGAAATGCGAGGTTATTAAATCGGATCGAGGCGGCGACGTGACATATCACGGACCCGGGCAGATTGTCGTGTACCCTGTTATCCACTTGAGGGAGAAAAAATTGGGGGCGAGGAAATACGTGGAAAAGTTAGAAAACGTGATGATTGAAGTGGCGAAGAAATACGGAATTACGAACGCGAAAGGGCAAATGAAGAACGAGGAAGATGGGTCGGACATGTCTGGGGTGTGGGTTGGGAAGAAGAAGTTAGGTGCGGTTGGGGTGAAGATTAGCGGCGGCGTGACCAGCCACGGGTTCGCGCTGAATAGCGAGACGGATTTAGAGTTTTTCAGGGAACATATTTTGCCGTGCGGATTAAAAGGAATGGACGTGACGAGTTTGAAAGATTTAGTCGGGGAAGAAATGGAGATGGACCGAGTGGAGGTGGAGATTGTGGACGCATTTGCGAAGGAGTACGGGTACACGGAGGTGTACACGAGACGATGTTAGCGAGAGAAACGTAAAAAAGTAGAGATCGAGAGAAAGTGTACGATTATTTATTATATGTAAAACGTTGCGGTTGTAAATCGTTGTTGTTGTAATATTAATACCAGTTTTTAGCACGCGTGGTACATATACCACACAGTAATACTTTCACATAACATTCTCCGTAAAATCCGTTATGAGCTTCTCGGTGACCTCGCGCAATTGTTCTCGCAGCGAACGGTCGCGCGAATGTTTTGAGCTCTGGAAAAAATTGCAGTCTGCCAAATAATACCCGGCGAAAAACGTTGCGTCTTTATGGAACGCGGCGAAGCAGGTTGTCGATGCGCCTTCCTCGACGGTTTTTATGAATGGCTTCGCAAGCTTTCGCAAGAGCCGGCCTTTCCACCCATTTTCGTGCTTTTGAAGTTTGGTTTCGATGGCCCCAGGGTGGACTGAAAAGAACAAAATTTCGCTTTCGAAGGCGCGTCTCGAAGCAGCCGATAATGCTTGCATATCTCGGGTAAAGATAATCTGCGCGAGCTTAGATGTACCGTAGCTTCTTGCGGTGTCGGATTTTACGTGCGCATTTGCACCAGTAACTTTTGAGAAATCGATGCCTTTGCGATACGTGAAAAAATGCACGTGGCTGCTCACCGAAACGACACGAGCGCCGCCCACAGCTTTACGCATCAGAGGAAATAACTCTCGAACAATCATCGCGTGCGCCAGATAATTGACTTGAAACATCTGTTCGTGTCCGTCGACAGTTCTTTCGAATTTCTCGCCTCCCATTACGCCCGCATTGTTGACCAAAACATGTAAAGCGTTGAAATTCGATCTCACTTTCAAGCAAAACTTATGCACACTTTCGAGCGAACTCAAATCCAACGCGTACGCATAAGCGCAGGGTTCTGAATCTTTTGGTAACAGTGAGTTCAACTCTTTCGTGATTTTCGATGCTTCTGCGATGTTTCGACACGCAAAAATGACGTGTGCTTGATGTTTAAACGCCGCAAGGGCTGTTTCTTTACCGATGCCGCTGTTCGCTCCAGTCACAATGACGAGTCTATTCGATAGGTCAATATCCTTCAACACGTCTTCTGGCGTGGATTTTGAAGAGAATCCCGTTGGCCCAACCCAACCTTTTATCGTGCCTATGGGCCAGAAGCACCTCTGCGGTGGGGGAAACGTTTTCATAAAATGCGTTTTTTTTTCTCGCTCCTGTCTTGTCGCTTCAATTCTCCTCTTTTTTGCGTGAAAAAGCAAATAAAATTCGTTTTTATTTCTGCCGCAAAAAAAAAGTATCTTTGACGCACAAATGCATTACTTTCTCTCTTTAATATCTCTCGTCCTTGTGTTGCCGTGCATCACAGCGCAAGTTATCGATGCTTCATCGACGAATGGTAACTTCTTAGAACGCGCGTTTGCGGAAATCAAAACCGTCGCCGTTGAATTTTCTAGATTTTCAACCAACAGCTCAGCTGTGTTTGGCGACGAATCACTCTTAGAAAAGCTCGCGAGATCACCACTCACAACGTCGTCTTCAAGCAGCAGTGGCGATGATGCATCTTCTTCGAGTGTAGAATCCAATTTGCAGAAATGGGTGGACGATAACGACGAGTGGTTGAGCTCGTCTTTTCTTTTGAGAGACTTGAGCGACTCGTTGAGAAGCGCCGTCGAAGTGTGCAGACCGGCGGCGTTTGCGGAACCAAAGTTGATTCCTCAAACCGTAAAGTTTCCTAGTTACTCGATTATTTTGAAAGGCGCAACGTGTGAACTCCTCGAGAATGGCGAGCGTCGGTGCGAGGACGCAAAAATTGAACGCTACCAATCCCCGACGAGAGTAATTCCCGAGCGCGTGTCCCGGGCCGAATATCGAGGTCCAACCTGTAACATCCAAGCGTGCTTGACTGCCGGCTTATTCCCTGGCAAAATTCCTACCTCAGAATTAAATGATGGCGAACTGCTCGACGATTTTACCGCCGTCGTTACCTCCCGTTGCGGAAACCCAACCCAAAGAGTACTCGGCAAGACGACGTTTTCGCTTCTCACCGTGCGTTGAAATTATTGTTTGTTGTTTGCAACGTCACTCACTATCGTTCACACTCATAACTTCCGTGTATTCACCCGCTAATCTCTCCACAATACCATCCACGTGCGCTAATCCAACTACCATGACGATTTTTTCAGCATCTTTTTCTCTCTTAATCGCATCTGCCATTTCGTCGTCTCTTTGATGCACCATCGCGGACATTATGTTGGGAAATTGAAATTGCATGTATTTCTTCATTTGCCCAACCGCGTTCCTATTCTTCATCGCTTCCATGTTATCTTGCATCTCTGTTGAGTTAAATCCAGCTGCTGCCATTTTCTCAAACTCTGGAGGTAATTTTGGCCCGCCCTTTTTCTCCCCGTATACAAACCAACCGAAAACGTCCGCGACCGATACGCTCTCCCTCAACGCCTTTAGCGTCTTGTTCACGTCTCGATCCGCGAGGACTAATCGCGCGTTCAATCGCTCAGCTTCCCTTATCGCCACCCGAAATTCTTCGCCGGGTTCCATCCCGCTCGATTTCAAAGACGCGTAAAACGCTTTCAACCCAATCGCTAAACACCGGTCCAGAGCGCCCAAGTCGCGCGTCGAGGAGACTTGTTTCACGATGGCGAGAAAATCTCCCAAGAAGCTTATCTTCTTTGTCTTCTTTGTCTTCTTCTCTCTGTCTTCTTTCATTTGCTCTTTCAACTGCTCGAACCTTTCCTCGCACAGCTCGACTGCAACCACGTCCGGTTTCACCAATCGTATCAACTCCTCGGTTTCTCTCGCCGACGCTTTGGACACGTGCGAAGTCCCGACGAGAAATATCTCTCGCGCTTCGTCGTTCTTGCGTAAATGCGCGACAGTTTGTTGCGACGATGAATGATAAGAAGAACGAGAAGAAGAACGAGACGTCGGATAGAGGATGGAGGAAACGACGAGGCGACGCGTGTTGTTGATGTTGTTCGTGTTGGAGCGCGAGAGGAAAAGTCGCAGCATCTCCGCACACCACCAAAGCGCGGGTTTTAATGTGAAGAATTTAGTTGTTGTTTAGCAGTTCGTTGTTTGAAGAAGAAGAGTCAAATCTAGTAAATGTATCATTCTAATGTTTCTCTCTCTCTCTCTTCTCTTCTCTCTCTCTCTCTCCCTCGTTCTCTCGTTATCTCGTTGTTCTCTCGTTGTTCTCTCGTATTATTTTCTTTTCTCGTGTTTAATTCAATGCTGAAAACAGCAGACGACGACGGTGACGTTATCGCTGCTGCCTCTCTCCAACGCCTCTTGCGTCAACGCCTCGGCGGCTTCGCGACAGGCGTCTTCCGAGAATCGACCTCGCAAGACGGATCGACACAGCCTGACGGCGTCCTGGTCGCCGATGACGTCCCATAACCCATCCGTGGCGACGATGACGTTTTCAATTTCGTCGTCTAAGGTTACTCGAGCGACGTCTGGGGTTGCCGTGACGCCTTTGTTTTCTGGACGCTTAAAGTCGATGTCGCCAATGGCACGCGAGACGGCTAAAGCCGCGCGAACGTTGCGGCCTCGGTTTTCGGCGATGACGCGCCAGCAACCGCAGAATTCAACGCGGCCGCCTTCGTCGTAGACGCGCTTGCGCTCGCGCGGAAGCGAGGGTTTGTGATCTTCCGTTAAGGCTTTTGCGCGGACGTCGTGGTGGCCCACGGCGCGTTTGCCCACGACGATTCGGGTATCGCCGGCGTGCGCGACAAAGAGGTGGTTGGCCACGCGCAAGACGACCGAGGCTGTGGAACCGTCGCGTCTGTTTAAAGCTTTGGTACCGTCTAAGATTTCTTCGTCTAAATCGACAAACGATCGGATTAAGGAGCTCTTCACGCCGAGTTCAAACTGTTCGAGTTCGTGTTGCGGCGCGTCCGGCGCGATGCCGTTGGCGATGAACGCGCACTTTTCCAAGTGCGTGTGCATTTTCTCCTTGGCGTACGAGGCGGCCCAATCGCCGTTGTGCCCATCGTACACGCCGATGTACTGTTTATCGCTGATTATTTGTTCTTGTTGTCCGTTGTTCATGTTGTTATAGTAGTTGTTTTGACTCATTTTCCCGGCGCACTCGAATTTCCAATCTTCGATGATTGCGTAGCGATCTTCCATGTACGGTCGCTGTCCCTGCGCTTCGTACACGCCGAAAAGAACGCGCGCTGGAGGCTTCAAAGTTGCTTTGGGTTGTTTTTTTGCCAAAGTAGTCGCTTCATTTGTCGCGCCGTCTACCGCGGATCGAACGGAACCGTCCGAGTGGCCGCTTCTATCCAAATTCGCTCCTCCGTCATTCTCGCTCGTCTGTTTCGATTTCGTCGTCGGCGAATCTATCTCTTTCTCTCCCTGTCGTTGGTTATTTCGGTCGTGTGCTCCGACATCCACTTCTTCGTCCGTCATCAGCGCGTCCTCGTCGTCTGTGGCTTCTAAACTGCCTTCCGCGCTCGAACCGCCGCCCATAGCTGACAAATCCGGTTCCGCCCCGTCCAACGTGACCATCGACCGAACTCTCAACAACTTTGAATCCATACCTTCTGCAGGGCTCGGCGCTCTCGCCGCGTGAGCATCCAACGCAACTCTCGCAACTGCCGAATTCTCCGCAAACATTGTCGTTTGTTCTCCACCGCCGTTGCCGAACGCGTCGTGCTTCGGCGGTTTGCCTTCGTTCGCGTTACTACTAATAGCGTTGTTGTTATTATTATTATCATTATTATTATTATTGTTCGCGTTGTTAGTACCGCTCACAACTCTCTTACTCTTATTCAAATCAAACGTCGCTTGGTTCAAGTAATCCAACCTCGTCGTCGGACTTTCGCCTAAACTATTCGACCCATTCGACGCGTTGTTCGCCATCATCATACCGATATCCTCGCCGCTCATCGAACCCAACTTGTTGTAGTTGTTATTCGTCGGCCTCAAGCTCTTTCTCTCTTTCTCGCCTTCTCTTTTCGGAAGGTCCGAGGACGAGGACGGACTGTGCGAGTACGACGGCGCGTCGGCGTCGTTGTCAATGTGGGTTCGGTGATCGCTCTGAAACGGATTGTTGTAGTTGTTGTTGTTGTTGTTGCTCTCATTCATGCTGTTCTCCGCCACCAACCGGTCTGCCGCAATAACTGCGTTATTAGTAGTAAACTCCTCGTTGTTTTCCAAAGAGGACACCTTCTCCTTCTCTTCCTCCTCCGCCGCGAGCAAATCGCTGCGACTTCGTTTCCCTTGACTCGACGCGATGGATTGTCCGGAGCTCTCTCTTCTCATGGATGCAAAATCGACTGGAATTGCTTTAGTATTCGTAGTAGTATTCGTATCGTTGCGTTCTTCTTCTTCTTTCTTGTCCTCGTCTTCTTTCCTCGAGGGGGAAACGACAGCCGATGACGAGCGCAATCCTTCCCCGTGCGATGGATATTCTTCTTCAGACATGATACTTTTACTTAATGTACTAATAAATACTTTTCGTCGTCGCAACAAACGCTCTCTCTCTCTCTTATTCTTTCTCTTTCTTTCTCTTCTCGAGCGACAGCGCCACCTCCTCGGTGGTCGGGGTGTGAGGCCATTTTCGTGACTCGACGTTGCGTTTTGGGGCTTCCTAAACGTTTAGGGTTTTAATGAAAAAAAAACGCTTCCTTCTTTTTTTCTCATCACATGTGTGATCTCATTAAACGCGATTTGAGATCAAAAACATCAGAATATCAGAACACGACGACTTTGGTTGTTGTTGTTATTGAACGCGCAAATGACGATCAATAATCAGAAGAAGGAAGTCTCAAATCCGTGCGATGTTTTAGGCATCAGTCGAACGAGTTCGGCGGAGAAAGCGAGGAAAGTGTTCTTGGAGAAGTGTAAACGTTTACATCCGGACAAAAGACTTCACGGAAGAGAGGAGGACGAAAACGCATCGTTCGAGAGGATGAAAGCGGCGTATGAGAAGATACTCGAGCGAGAGGAGGAAGAGAAGAGAGAGAAAGAGGGAGAAGAACAACGAGAGGAGGTTTTTGAGGTGAACGATATCGAATGCGGGCGCGTGGCGTTTCAGGAGAAAAAGTTTGACACCGCGATTGAGTTTTTCCAGAAAGCTTTAAAGTCGTCACATGTGGTGTCGTCGTTGTCGCGAGATGATTTTGAAGAGGAAAAAGCGAGAATTCACGCGAATTTATCCGCGTGTTATCTGAAAACGAACAAATTTAAGTTGGCGTTAGAACATGCGGACGCGAGTTTCGAGGTGTCCAAGAAGACGTTTCCGAAGGCGTTGTTTCGTCGCGCGGAGGCGTTGGAAAAGATGAGAGAGTATCCGCGCGCGAGAGAGGCGTTGGATCAAATGTTAAGGATGGACGCGACGTTCGTGGACGAGGTGCATCCGAAATTGCGAGAGCTGGCGGTGAAAGAGAGAGAGTACGAGAAAAAGTTGGCAAAGAGCGAACGCGAGAAGGAGAAGAGGAAGGAGAGAGGGAGAACGGAAGGGCAGCAGCCGGGGACGATGCCGAAATGGGAGATTTCAAAGACGACGGCGCCGAGAGGAATGGATGATATTGATGTCGAAGAGGAGGAGACAAACGAAGAACGCGGCGTAGAAAAAGAAGAAGAAGAAGAAGAAGAAGAAGAGTTATACGAGAAACCTATGATTGACGGCATGGGATTGGAAGCGATTGAACAGATGATGACGTTGGCCCAAATTAAACGCGAGGAGGCAAAAGCGATGGAGTACTCTGACGATCCGGCATCTCTTGCACCAAAGGAGGAGAAGAAGAACGCGAGTAAAGATTTCAACTTTAAACGGTGCAAGATGTGTGGGAACGTTTGTAATGTCAACATGATGTCCTGCTCATCGTGCTGTTTGTCTCTCGCGGACGCCTCGAGCTTCACGCCGGTGTACAATCTCCCGAAAGTTGCCTCGGGCGAGAACGGCGACGGAATAGAAGAGAACGACGACGAAGATGACGACGATAAGGACGCGTACGCATCTTCTTCGAGTGATGACGACGACGATGAGGACAACGATGAGATGATGCGTCAAGTGCTTCCGTCGGTAGCGGCGACATCGGAGAAGCAAAAGAAGAGTCTCGAGGCGCTCGCGCGCAGACGCAACGAACGACAACAACAACAACAACAACAGCATCAAACGATAACCAACGAAGTCAAAAGCAAGGATGCTGCATCATCATCTTTATGGTGGTGGCAAATGGACCCAATGTTTGCACCATATCTCGGTGGAGCTCCCGAACACAAGAGAGGATTCGATCCATCGTTACAGAGCGCTTACGACGAACTGAAAATCCCGCTCGGCTCGGGCGAATCGCGAGTCCGCGACGCGTACTTGAACCAAATAATGGCGCGTCACCCAGACGCGGCCGGTTCGAAAAAAAAAGCTTTTAAAAGCACAACAAGCGTACGAAACTATCGCGAAAGATTTCTGGAGGCACGATTCCGGATGCGCGAGTATGCGCAAAAAATTTGACCAAGCGCTCAAAAATACGACGACGGAAACGCAATCGTACGATCCAACAAAGAAAACCATCTTTGTTTCTCTCCGCGTCTACCGCGATTTAGAAGCCCAGCACACGCTTCGCTCTTTATTCGAAAATGCCAAGGACCCATCGCGCGTGTTCGTCGGCATTTGTTGGCAATACAAAACGGAAACGACCACAGAAGTCTCTTCGAAAACCGGCGAACGCAAACGGTGCGTCTGCCGCTTGCACTACGCGGTCAATCGCATAACCGCAAAAGCGGAGGAAGAAGTGGCTAAGATGAAAGGCGAACAAGATCCAGAAAAGCATTTAACGGTGGACGTGAGAAAAGTACAGTTGGAAGTGCAAGAATACGAAGACGAGAAGGAGAAGAAGGCGCACAACGCGCGCACTATTTTCGATGGCGTAAAAAACGAGAAGGAAAAGGAATGGTTGAAAAACGTGAGAGAAACGCACGTGAACTGGGATTCGTCGGATGGGCCGTGCTATTCGAGACACTTAGCCGATCGATTGTGGGGTGGCGAATCGCATATTTTATACGTCGACGCGAAAACGGCATTCGACGCCGATTGGGACGAAACGTTGTTTCGCGAGTTGGAAGAAGCGGAAAAGGATAACGAAGCAGACCACGACAATGATAACGGTGTCGTCTTAACCGCGCATCCATTAGGGTACGATTTGGAAACTTCCCCCGTTTTGAATCCGGAAACGTACGAGACGGATCATCACGTGTTCATATACGGCAAAAGAATTTTTCCGTCGAAAGAGGAAAGAAACGCTCCGGCGATGCTCACCGCGCACGCGTTCGGGAAGCATTTCCCGCACTTTTTCGCGTCCAAGTTACATGCGAAACCAGAGAGGTCGTTAAAATCACCATTCGTGTCAAATTTGTTCATGTTTGGTCCGAGTGAGGCGTTCATTCGAGACTGTCCGTCGGATGTGCACGCGCCGTTTTTGTATTTAGGCGAAGAAGTGTCTACGTCTATCAAGTTGTTTACCAAAAATTGGGACGCGAGAACACCTCCAATCGTGCCGCTTTTACACTGTCACGATCCGCAACACCGACGCGAGTCTTTTCTAGAAGACAGACGCAAAGGTCGTTTGTTATACGCGAGCATTTACGACGCCGGATACGGGACACCTCAAGCGGTCAATCGACGAACGCGGTTGAACGAGTACTCCTGCCGGCGTATTTTTCAAATCGTGTGCGACGGCGCAGTTTCAGAAGACGCCGCCGGCGGGAAGGTTATCGTACGCGATGACGATAAGTTTAACATCGGAAATGGAAGACGCGCGAAAGAGTTCGAATCATTTTCGGGCGTGTCCATTCGCGAAAAACGCATCACCGAACGCGCGAAAACCGCCGGATTAGAGCGCGGAAAATTCGAGAAGAACGAGAAACGTAAGTGTAAGTTTCTCGTACCGATAAAAACGATCAGCGGGACATCGCACGTAAAAGAGTTTTTATATGCGAGCGCCGTGAATGATGCCTTCTAACGATAAATCGTGTTTGTTGTGTGCCTGTACAAATCCACATCTGTGTAGAAAGAATAATAATAATAACAATAAATAAGCAACATTAACATCGAATCAACACTACTTCTACAGCAATTTTTTTCTACGCAGACGAGGCCTCCTTCTTCACGCCTCCTTCTTCTTATTATTCCCGCCACTAACTACTTTCCAAAACGCGCCCATAATCATAAACCACCAGTACACGTTCAACATCGCCGGCACTGGCACGGTAAAGAACGCGAACGGCAACTGCCACCTCGGCACATTCTCTGCGAACCAATCCGCTTTCGCCATCGAGACGACGTGATCCAACAAAGGCCACATCCTCACCCAAAAGTACACCCCGACGAAATTCAACTGCACGATAACCCCGTAAATGGTATCTAAAATCCCCATCCCAATGCATATAGTTCTCAATCCCATCGCGGCTTGACTCAACTCCGATCGCACGCCCCACGCGACGAAATACTCAAAAGTCCCGTACCGAGTCGCCACCGGCCACATCAACAGCGGCAACACGTGGTGCGCGATGTAAATCACATACTGTCGTCTCCCGTGCGCTCGGAGCATGTTCTTCCGATCGAAAAGAGTCAACAACAAGAAATCATACATCAAATACCCGCACGACGCCGCCGTCGCGAGCACTGTCGACCGTCTAAACGTCACCGCCTTCCCTTTTCCTCCTTTTAAAACGCCTCCTCGCGTCAACAGGTTCAAAAATCCCTCAAACGCTCCTCCTCCTCTCTTTTCCAAGCGTCTCCCGACGTCAAACGTCCCGTTCTTTTTCAGCGCGGACGGAAATCTTTCTAAACTCGCTCTCACGCCTAGGCCGGCGAGTAACCCGTTCAAAATTTGATTCGGCGCGTGCACCACTTGCGCCTGTCGGTGTTTGGGTAATTTACGCCATTTCTTTTCGCCGAAGAGGTACTTCGGGAAGACCGTCGCGCTTACCAGGTGCAAAAGTTCGTGCGTCAGAAACGACAGAACGGCGATTGAGAAAAAATATCTCAAGATTGTCTCTTCCGTGTACTCGTAAGAGAGAATGTACGATTTTAAAGAATTCATCATCATCGTATTGCACATCGCGACGATGATTTCTGCTCGTTCGTGGTAGTATCGCGTCGTTCACGTCGTCGTCGTCGCAAAAGGAGTCGTCGTCGTATTCAAACGCGCGCAAAAGAAAGGGGATCGAGCGAGAAGCGAGACAGAGAGAGGAATATTTTTCCACAAGAGAGTTTTAAAATGCGCCTCTGTTTACTGTTAAGGGTATAGAATTTAAAATTAAAAAAAAAATAATAAAAAAAAAAAAAAACTGTCAAGCAAAGAACGCAAGAGAAAAAGGCTTCAAACACCTCCTACTCCTCCTCCTTCTTTATCTTTGTATATCTCTTCTTCTTCCTCCGCTGAAACGCTGAAACGACGACGACGACGTCGATGAAAGCATCGTCATCGTTTGCTTTTTCACGCTCCTCCTCG
>Ga0115000_10003063_pt1 | contig 14054 bp, 10 predicted proteins | sample ArcticOcean_MG_C_6_FD_89690 | JGI IMG/M metagenome (GOLD analysis project Ga0115000, IMG submission 89690) | Marine microbial communities from western Arctic Ocean - ArcticOcean_MG_CB8_128 | ecosystem: Environmental > Aquatic > Marine > Oceanic | place: Arctic Ocean: Canada Basin | collected...
TATTTAGCGAAAGAGAAGATCGATGCGAAAGAGCTGGCGCGAAAAGAAAAAGAGTTTGCAAAGAAACAGGCGGAGTTAGAACAACGCTTGGAATATGAAGCAGATCAACGTTTGCAGGAAGCAGCGGAGAAGGAGTCTGAGCTTAACGCCAGGGAGAAAGAGCTCTCGCGAGAGATTGCGGCGAAAGAGAAAGAGCACATGCGTAAATTGGCCGCTCAAGACAAAGCGAGTTCGCAAGCTGCCGCAGAGAAAGAGCGAGAAATTGCAGAAAAAGAGAAGGAAGTCCAAAGAAAGTTGCAGGCGAGAGAGAAGGAAGCCGCTGAAAAGATAGCTGCCAAAGAGAAAGCTGCTGAACAGAAGGAACGTAAACTTCGCGAAAAGGAGGAAGACGCGAAGAAAAAGTTGGAAGAGAAGGAGAAGAAAACGGCAGAAAAATTAGCGGCGCAACATAGAGAAGCGTGTGAAGCCGTCGAGCTCGAAAAGCGCGCGTTGACTGAGAAGGAGAAAGAGCTCGAAAAGGAAAAAGCAAAACTACGAAAGAGTTCCGGACCGGTTTCGCCAACATTTTTCTCATCGCTTTTATCGCCTTCGAGGAAAGCAACACCGCCAACCGCCAAGAAAGAATCAACAACGCCGGCGATTAGTCCAACGACGTCGATGAAGAAGACACCGAAAAATAGGAGCCACGTCGATGCCGTGGACGCCAAGAAAGCCAAGGTGGAAAACAACGCCTCCGCTACCATGGGAACTGGCTTTTTGCAAAGCGTAAAGAAAGCCACGAGTGCTCGTGTGCTTGGCGTCGGGCAAGCCACGTACTCTTTTTTGAAACCGATGATTGGAGGCTCGCACGAAGAGTTTTCACCGCCGGAAGCCGCCGCTCCGAAGTCGGCTTCGAAGGAAAAAAGTGTAGTAAAAAAGTCCACCGCGGCAAAAGTGGCAAAGAAACCGTTTGAAGAGAACAAGTCGCCGCTGAGTCGAGCGATGAAGAGATTAGAAGATACCAACAGTTCTCCTCTCTCCGAAGTTGAGAAAGAGAAAGAGGTTCCTTCGCTCAAGCGTCGCGCATCCATGGAACTTCCTATTCCAACTTCTGCTTTAAAGAAAACGCCTCCTCCTTCTACGGCCACGACACAAAGACGCAAATCGCGGGTCTGGGGGAACGACGACTCGAACGTAGCGCCTGCAAAGGCAGTAGCTCTGGCGACAGCGCAACCGTCGCCAAAGAAAGTTATCGACCCCAAAACAAAAGAAGAAGACGCCCCAGAGCCGAAGAAGCGTGGTCGCAAACCCAAAGCGAAAGCAGTGGAGAAAACGGTCCCGGTCAAGAAAACGACGACAACGAAAAAGCCAAAAGCAGCGGTAGCGGCGAAGAAGGCGACAGCAACGAAAACAACAACAACAGCAGTAACAACAAAAGTAGCGAAAAAGCCAAAAGCGGCCACGGCAAAGAAGAAGAGCGCGGCGACTCCCGTGAAAGCAACTAGAAAATCTTCCCGCACGCGAAAGTAATTTCGCGCGCAAAAATATAACACACAAATCAACATTTTAAATCTATTCTACATTGTACCTACAACCGATTCCTTTCAATTATCATCTTTTTGTTTATTTACTTTTCTTCCATGGAATCTGTTTCTTTCTACCGACGGGATCTGCGCCTAACGCAACTTTTACTGCCTCTGCGAGAGTGTTACACTTGATGATCTCCATGCCTTGTTTTTTTCCAGCTTCTTCGTTAGCTCCAGTAAAGGGCATGAGCACTCGTTTGAAACCCATCGTCGCGGCTTCTGCGATGCGTCTTTCTGCTTGCATAACGGGCCGCAATTCTCCTCCCAAACCAACTTCGCCAAAAAAACACATATCAGACGGCAACGGCCTTTCTAGAAAGGAAGAAGCGATCGCCATGGCTACCGCAACATCGGTCGAGGGATCGTCTAGTTTCAAACCGCCCACGACGTTCACGAAAATATCGTTGCGTTGAACTCTCCTTCCTAAAACAAATTTTGCTAGCACAGCGAGAAGTAGCTGCATGCGCTCAAACTTCAAGCCGACTGCCGTACGTACCGCCGGCGCGACCATGCCACCACCCGAGTTATTGCCCTCTTCATCGTCGTAAGTCGAAGATCTATCGTTACATAACGCTTGAACTTCCAGCATGAATGGTCGAGATCCTTGTAAAGTAACAGTCGGGGCCGCGCTAACGTCGTCAGAAATAATACGTTCACCTAAGAAGAGAGCGGATGGCGACGGCACCGGGACCAAACCTTGATCAGCCATTTGGAAGACGCCAACTTCGTCTGTGCTACCGTACCTATTCTTATGGCCGCGCAAAATACGCACGGCTCTGTCGGCGTCACCTTCTAAGTACAGAACTACATCTACGATGTGTTCGAGAACTCTAGGACCGGCGATATCTCCGGATTTGGTCACGTGACCAACTATGAACACGGGCATGCCAGACGTTTTCGCGGCGTGTAGCAACGCCGTCGCGCACTCCCTAACTTGGCTCACCGATCCAGGAGACCCGGTAGCATCTTCTAAAAATACAGTCTGAATTGAATCGACGACTAACGCCGACGGTTCTAATCGGTTCACGGCATCTAAGATATTTTCTAAACGCGTCGCGGAATATAAATACACGCCGTCCTGATTAATCTCCATGCGTTCAGCTCTCGACGCGACTTGTTCAACGGATTCTTCGCCGCTCGCGTACAAAACGCCACCTCCAGAGAACAGAGCTTCTACTTCTTCGATGGATTCCTCTCCCGCATCGGATTCCTCGTTCGTCTTCGTCGCTTTCTTTACTTTTTTCGCCGTCTCGGTCGCTTCTTTTCCGAGAAGTCCCGCCAACTGCAATAAAATTGTACTCTTCCCGACGCCTGGGTCACCGCCGACTAATACTAAACCACCTGGCACGACGCCGCCACCTAAAACGCGTTCAATTTCCGAACCCAACGTACCCGGCAAAGGTACTCGACGCATATTCTTCGAGTTTTTCGATTCCGGTTTCAATACTTCCTTCAACGCGCGCGGCGCGTTCGAGTCCGAAACCCACCCACCATTAACCGTGCTTTTCCTGTTACTATTTCTTTTGAAAATCAAAGACGAGGACGATTTCAGTTCCCTGTCGGTGTTGCTCGATTGCGCGCGTTGCGCCGCCGCCGCGCCGGCTCCGCCTCCAGATTTTCCTTTATTCGACCCCCCGTTCGCGTTTGAAATCGGTTCTCGAAAGACTTTCATGGAGTCCCACGCTTTACACCCGGGGCACTGGCCGTACCACTGCGAGTAATCTTCGCCGCAATCTTGACACAAATATCGTTGTTTCGTCTTCCCCGCGGACGAGGAGGATCCCCCTCCTATCGCGGCTGTTGTCGATGTCGAGATGTGATTTTTGTTTCCCAAACGAATGTGTTTTGTGTGTTGCGGCATTCGAATTCTGTTGCAGACACCTCCGCTTGTCCGCCCTTTTAGGAGGAACGACGACGATAAAGAAGAAGAAGAAGAAGAAGAAAAACGAGTGGATATCATCGCTCTTCTGTTGTTATAATTAGTAGTGTTTCTACTGCTTCTGCCGATACATCTGCGCAACAGGAAGGTGCTTTGATGCGCGACTGCTCTAAAAGCCATCGTGCTGTTTGTGAACAAACTTTTGGCGGGAAGTCGTTTTAAGAATTATTTAAAAACATATAAAATTTCGATACTCGTTCTCATCTAACCACCACCACTACTACTACCTTCGTCCAACTCTTTCTTCTTCTTTGTCTCCTTTGTCTTCTTCTTCTTCTGCTTACCATCCGTACGAGTGCGGCCATCTGTTCGAGGGTCTTTTCTTTGTCTTTTGATCGGACATTAAAACCTTCGGGAACTTGAACATAGTTCTCGCGCGTTCCTTCTCTTCCTTGGCGTATTTGCTTTTGAACGCGTCAATCATCCACTCGACTTCCTCGATTTCCTCGTGGTTCGGATCGATCGATTTTGCGGTTTGTAAATCTTTCTTTGCCTCGGTAAAATTCGCTCTGTACACGTGCGCTCGAGCTCTTCTCGTGTACAGCTTGAAATTTCCCGGCGGTTCTGGCCAAACCTCCTCGGCTTTATTTAAACGCTCGATCGCTTCTCCGTAATCCTTCATCCCAATGCACGCCGACGCGATGTTCATCAAACAAAGCGACTTGTTTTGCTCGATTTCAAATTGGCCCATTTGCCTGTCCGCGGCTTTGATGAGATTCATAATCGACAAAGCTTGTTCGTACTTCTCCTTCGCCTCTTCAAAATTTTTCTTCGCGTACTGCAAGTTACCTTCGTGTCGTAACGTGCACTGTTCGTTCAAAGCGCCGACTAAATCTTTCGATTCGACGTTGACTTTCCGATTGACTTTCTTATCGAACTGAGCGTGCCCTTCCGCGTTTGGGTTTTTCAAGTACTCGATCATGCGATATTGCAACTCCTCTTCGTCGACGTAGCCATTATCGACGAGATCTTTCGCATGTTGAAGCATTTCAATCACGCGAGGATTTTTCGCCCACTTCCCGAAATCACCTTGTTCGTCGTTACAAAACGTCTGGATAATTCTCCTCAAGAACTTGTGTTCCATAAAAGGCGCTATGTTTTGTTGCGCCTCGTAATCAGATTCCAACACTTTTTCTCGAAATCCACACGCCTCGATGCGATGTCCGACTCTTTCCGCTCTCCTGACTTCTTTCCTCTGATGTTCCTGAACTTTCTCTTTGTTTTCCGGTTTCATGCAAAACTGTTTGAACTGTTCTGCGAACGCGTCTTGGTCGCCTCCCATGCCTCCACCCATGCTTTCTCCTCCTCCGCCACCTTCCCCGGGGTTGCCCACGATGTCCATTATTATATGATTTTATTATTATCGCGCGCGGTTAATAAAAAACGAAGCGTTTTTTTGCAGTTTTTTTGTCTTCCCTTGACGAGCAGTTTTAGCTCTTTTTCACTGACGAAAAAAGAGGAAAATTTTAGGCTTTACAGAGAAGCACAAAAAACTCCTTCTGTAAGTGTCACTCTCATCATCGCCTCGTCATATCTTTCATCTTCTCCCACAACACGACAGACAGACACGACGACGTGCATTTGGTGTAAAGAATAATAAACAAGAAGAGAGAAAAATAATAATGTTTGCAGCACTCGGAACGAATACGTTGCAAAACGCCTCGGGAACAACTGTCGCAACTGTCGCCTCCTCCTCTTCCATCAAGAGAAGAAGAAGCAACGTGAAATGCGCAGCTTCGTCGTCGTCTGAATCGTCTCAGCGTCGTCATCGATCGGATAAAGTACAAAACAATTTCAATGAAGAGAAACAACAGACGAGAAGAGAGGTGATGAAATTCGCCGCGCTCGCGCCGGCGTTGTTTTCTGCCTTACCGGCCATGGCTATTTTGCAAGGGAACGACGAGGAAGACGAAGCGTTCTTGGCCAAGGCGAAAGCGAACAGACTCGAGAAATTACAGGACGAGAGAAGCAAGCAGGCGAAATACGCGGGCGAGAAACTCGGTCGATCGACCGGCGACGTCGCGGCGTTGCAACTCGCGGTTTATAAAATCTCGAAGGCGGGTAGTTTAATCGATCAAGACTCGATTTATGGCGCTGGAGCGGAGTTGGAGTCTGGGAATTGGGAGAAAGAGTTGGCCAAGTCTGAGTTTGGAACGGATGCGTTGACCTCGACGGTGGGAGCGTTGAAGAAAGCGTGCGCATCGGGCGATGCGAACGGGGCGAAGAAAGCGTACGTCTCTACCGCGAGCGCTTTGAAGGAAGCTGCAAACGCAGCAGGAGTCGCGGCCCAGTTAAAGAAACTTTAATAAGAGAGAAGAGGAATAAAAAAATATAAATTAAGTGCTCAGTTGTAATCACGTCGTATAAAAATCGTATATTTATCATCGCGCGTCATTAAAACGGTTCGGATTCGAAGAACTCGTTCGCCTCCTTCGCTTTCATGAACTTCACGAGAGAGGAATATTTACCCATCAAAGGCTTAATGATCCCCCAAACCGGTTTAAACACGAACGGCGCTTCCACCAACAACACTTGCGAAATACGTTTCGGATAGTAATCGAATATGCACGAGATGAAAAACTTTGTAAAGTCGATGTCGGCGTTCTTCATGGAAAATCCTCTCAAATCGTACACGCACATCACCGTTTCTTGCTCGAAACCTTCGTTTTTCAGCTCCTCCAATCCTTCGTCCAACAGTTTTACGCACAATTTCTGCGTATCTTCCAACACTCTCGTCGCGACTTCGTGCTTTATCAACGTCACCAACACCACCGGTCTCCCCAACACGTCTCTCTCTTTCATCAATACCGCTTTCCCTGTTTTCCCTTCCTCAATCACCGACGGTGCGTTTAAACTTTCCTTGGAGAAGTTCTCCTCTCTCCAGGTTTGGTATTTCACTATTTTTTTCAGCGCCGCTTCGCCGTCCAACTTTCGGTCTCGAACAAACCAGTCCACGATATCGTTCTCGACTCGCGAGATTTCCTCCGAGTGATTTCCTCTCAACTGTTCTCTCACTTTAATCACTTCTTCTTTATCGAATTCGGCTAAAACTAACCCAGATTCTTTGGCTTTCTCTATGGATTCGCTGGACGCGGCGGCGTGAATGAATTGCTTTTGTTGTTGTTGGTGTCGTCGTCTTTGTAATGTTGTTGTTGTTGTTCTTGAGGAGGAAGAGGAAGAGGAGGAGGAGGTAAATCCTCGTCGGGACGAGATACTTCCTCCCATCGTCATCATGGATGACGAAGAGGACGATGTCATCATTGCAGCCATTCTTTACCAATTATAATTATACTATTTTAAAAGCACTAATAATAAAACACCACCCAAGTTTCCTTCTGTTTTCAACGCGCGTCAATCGTCGTCGTCGAGTGGAGAGAGAGAGTTTACTTTGGAAAATGCGTTTTCGATTTGAAGAATAATTATACTCGCGTGAAGAAGATATCTTGAATGAGGAGGAGAACGGGAGATATCTTCCTCAGATGTGGTTTTATTTTAACACAGAATACGACGAGACAAATTTTTAACGAGAGAACACGTCTTGGTGTGTCAACTGTTCAACCATCGATCGACTTCGGCGTCTTCTTCATCATCATCATCTTCCTCTTTTCCTTTTTCAGCGTTATTATTATTGTTAACAGTATCATCATCATCTTCTTCTTCTTGATCGTCGTAAAAACTATCGTCGCTTACCACGCTACTGCTCGCGCTCTCTCGGCAAAAGCTATCCTCGTCTTCGGCGTCGACGCTATTCGTGACGAACGAGAAATCGAGCTTCGGGACTGGGTATCCCGGCGACATGACTCTGGGCGTTAACGTTCGTCCCCAACTGATTTCTTCGACCGGGAGACCGTAAAATTCGGAGGTATTTGGTAATGGTGTCCATTGATTGTCTTCTTCATCATCATCTTCTTCTTCGCTTTCGTTTTTATCTTCGGACGACGACGAAGCAGACGAAGCAGCGGCTTCGCGAAACCTCGCCGCTATTTCTTTCAACTCGTTCGGTTTGATTTCATTTCGAAACACACGAGAAATTATCTTACCGAGCTGCGTAACGTCAGCTCGTAGCTCTGCGATTGTTTTCATCGCGTTCGCGTTCTCTCTTTTTGCATTTGATCTCTCTAACTTTTCTATTCGTAAAGAGTCTTCGAGAGTTCGTATCGTCGGGGTATTCTCCGCGCATACCAGGCACTTTACTACTTTCGTTTCGTTTTCATCCTTTTCATCCTCGGCATTATTATTATCGTTAAATATGACGTCGCGTATGAGTTCCAGACGTCCTCGAAAGAGGTTAGATTTTTGAACGACGTCGTCGAATGCCTCTTTGCACAGCGTTCGTTTCCGTCCCGGCGACGCGGTCGTTTCTTCGATTTTTTTCTTCAACTGTTTTTCCAACTCGAGCTCGCTCGTCCCTATCGTTTCCTGTCGTTGTTTTTCTGTACCATTTTGACGCCCAAAAACAGTCGACGTTGTCATTGTTGTCGTCTTCGTAATCTTTCTCCCGCCGGCGGCGGTTGAAGTTGAAGTCACCAGAAGAGAAGAAGAAGGTGTCTTCGTCCTCGCCGGTCCTCCTCGAACGAGTACGCGTTGGTCGCCGCGTTTTCGTCCTTGCGCCGCCGTCGCGGTTGGCGGATACTTCGCCAACACCGGCGGTTCTCTCGGCTTGAGCCTAGGGGCTATCGGTGGTGCCGTTTCTCTGCCGTTTGTACTCCTTTGCTTTGTTGTTACCTCTCGCTTTTGAGACGGTGGTGGTGGTGGTAGTCTCGCTCCGCCGCCGAAACGGGACGGGTGCTGTTTTGGTGGGCCGAGACTCTCGTTTTTTTTCTGTCGAGGAGGCACTCCTATCGTCGATTGCGCGCGTTGCGGAGGTTGAAGCTGATGTCGTGTCTTCGTCGTCGTCGTCGTTTTATTACTACTCGTATTGTTGTTGTTGCTGTTGTTCGTCGACATCAGCGCGCGCATCGCGCGTTCTCTCGACCCCCCGCGCGTTTGGTTTTCGTGCAAGGAAAGACTCGTTTTTGACCGAGGAGGCGTTTTAGGAGGAAGAGGAAGCTGACTTTTTTTTTTCTCAAAAGTCGGCTTTATCGTCGTGGTCTTTATCGTCGTCGCGCGCGATGCCGGACGCCGATGATGTTTTGGTGGTGGTATTCGATGTTCTCCTTTTCCTTTTCCTCCTCGTTCTTTTTGCGCGTTTGTGGTGGTCGAAGAAGAGGAAGGAGAAGAAGACGAAGACGAAGACGGTGGTCGTCCCCACATGATATTATTTTGTATGAAAATGAAGGAAAAATTCCTTTTTTTTTTCTTTCTTGTTCTTGTTTTCGATCGAGTATTTTTTGCTCTGCTGAGATTTCACTCACCACCTCTGTGTGTGATGATGATGAATTTTAGTTCATCACACAAAACTCTTCTTCATATACGAGTACCAAAAGCCAGACAACGAACGCGATGTCAACAACAACAACAGCGACCGCATCATCGTTCTGTTCAACCTCCTCCTCTTTCGCGCCGTCGTCGTCGTCGAAAAGTCTACAAAAAATCTCCTCCACCACCCCGAAGAAGAGAGGGAGCGTTTTGAGTAAGATTAGTACCACGAGAGCCGAATCGTCGTCGTCGTCATCATCATCATTTTCTTCTTCTTCCTCTTCTTCTTCGAACAAGAACGAGTTTTTGAAAGCGCAAGGATTAGATGGTAACGATGCGAAAGAGGCCTTCTCTAAATTCGCTCAAGAAGGGGGGTTCCCAGTTTGGTTGCCGGAAGTTGTCAACGGACGAGTCTGTATGGTTGGGCTCTCGATTGGCGCCACGGTGGAAGTCACTGAGCACGTGTCGTTGCTCGAACAAGTCCCGCATAGTTTAGTTCAATTGGCTCTACTCGGGGGTTCTATCATATATGCGTCTACAAAACCGTTCGAATTTAATCCTCAAAACGGATACAACGCAAACCCGCAAAGCTTAGAAGGGATTAGAGACACGCCCGGGATGCTCGTCGTTGAAAAGTGCAACTTTACGCCCAAGGTTGAAATGGCGCACGGTAGAATCGCGATGACTGCGTTTACGTTTCTTTGCTTGATTGAATTAATCTCTGGGAAACCGTTTTTTGGTTAATGCGAGTGTACCTGTACGACATTTACGTGCTACTATTATTACACAATGTTAAAATCTAAAACTCGATACTTACGCGTAATGCAATCGACAAGCCACGCTCGCTAAGTTATTCTTCTTCTTCGTCGTCCTCTCGCTCTCTCTTCTTTCCACCAGAAGAAAGAAGACTACCGTACACTCCAGACGGAACGGACGTTTTTGGTTCATCATCATCGCCTTCCTCTTCTTCATCATCAAAACCTAAATCAATCTCTTCTGGATTCTTTGGAACGTCGTCCCGATCACCGCCAACCACATGCGATTTCACGAATCCAGCAATCGGAGCCGCGTTTCTATTCTCCAACTCCTCTCTCTCGAGCAGTTTCATCAAGTCTTCTTCTTCTTCGCCTTCTTTTCCTCCTCCTCCTACGGCTTGTGGTTCCAAAGCATCGGCTGGTACTTCCACGACAGACATGTTGAAGTGCATTTGCGAAAACGAAGCCGCGACGGATCTCTTCACACGCAACATATCACGAAACGTATCTTCGTTGCCATTCTTGACTTCAAAGTCGTTCCATTGACCCCAAAAGGTACCATCTTGCGCAGGATTTGAGAACTGACTCGCGTGAGTGTATAAAGCTCTCGCTCGGTCGATTTCATCGAGAGAAACCTCCAGTTCAGCGTACTTAACGCAGACGATTTTGGTCGAGTTATCATCCAAACGATTCTTCTTCTTCTTCTTTTTCTTTCTCGTACCGTCATTATCGTTGTCGTCGTCGTCATCGTCGTCGTCGATGATTTTCTCGTAGATTGATCGAACTTTACTGACGCCGAAGAAGTCCATCGCGCGCTTGACGTAAATATCCAACACCTCAATCTTATCACTCGCAGATTTCATCTTTGTCAAAGCTTGGTCGTAAATGTCCATCGCGCGTTTGGAGAGACCAAACTGCTCCTCCAACTTTGCGTATTCTAAAAAGAACTCTTTGCAATCCTTTGGCGGCGCTTGCTCGCAGCACTGCTCGAATAAATCTCTCGCGCGCTCGACTTTTTTATCTTGAAATCGATCAACAAACTGCGTCAAATACGCGCGCCAAATATCAATAGAATGCGGAAATTTGAACAGGTTCACCCCGCGCTCATACACGTGAAACGAATCCTCAAAGAATTTCGATTCTTGAAGCATAGCCGCGTAGTTTAGAATGATTTGCGGGGTAGCTATGCGAAGATCGAGTATCCTTTCGTACACAATTCTCGCGTTTTCCGGCGAAATCGATTCTTCCAAGTCGCAATAAAACATCCACAGCTTGATCGATTTGTGCACTTTTTCTTGCACGAGAAGAGCGTCGTACTCGCCTTTTGTGGTATTTGACGCGTTATTTATTCTTTCTTCTTTGTTGTGATTCACGAAAAGCACTCTTTTCATGAGCGTCAACGCTTGCTTGAAATTTTTATTGCGTAATTCAAACTCGGCGTATTCGCACCAAATCGTCGCGAGTTCGTCTACGCTCTTGAAGTTTGGCGATTTCGTCGCCTTTTCGAAAATAACTCTCGCGTTGTCCAAGTCGCCGTGCACTTCGTAAAATTTTGCAAAGTCTATCCACACTTGCGAAATCGATCCGATCGATGCTTTCGCGTCAACGGTTTGAATGGCTAAAGAATACGTGGACACGATTTCTTTCGACGAGGAAGAAAACAAGAGCGAAATGCGTTTTAACCATTCGTGCACGTTGTGCGGGTTTTGTCGCAACATCACGCTCGACAAAAGAATCGGTCGGCGTTCCATCAAGTGTTCTAAACGTGCTAATCGCAGCTCAATCTCATCGTTTTTGTTCTCATCAAGATCTTCTTCGTTTTCTTCTTCTTCTTCTTCTTGCATCATTTTTGAACTCAACACGTTTTCTTCAAAGGCGGCGTAGGCGTCGAAAATGAGCGAAAAATCTCTCACCGTCATTACGGACTCTAATCCTTCTTCGTAAATGTCTCTCGCTTTTTCGAACAAACCTCTCCTGATGTAATAATCCGCTAACGATGCCCAGAGCTTACCGACTTCGTCCGTAAACTTTTTAATCGCCGTTCTGAGAATGGCCGAGACGTTAATTTTTTTTCCATCTTCGGTGTTGTTGACAGAAGTATTATTAACATTCTTGGTGATCAAATCGCAAAGTTCGAGCCACATTTGATGTTTGGATTTATTCAACAACGAGACAAAGTTCTCGTCGTTTAAGATTTCAACCAGTCTTTGACTACTTTCCGCGACGCGTCCCCGATTCTTGAGAAACGAAATGTACTCCTCCACGTGTTGAGGTTCGAACTGTACATACCGCCGATAGACTCTACACGCCGTTTCGATTGGGATCTTGTCTGAACTTCTAATAAACGGTAAATAAAGAGAGGACCAAAATTTTGAATGTTCCGTGATATCTAACGATTGCAACGCTCGATCGCACACGCGTCTCGTTTTCGTAACCGAACACTGATCTTGCCACAGCGATTTTATGTACAGCTCCCAAATTTCAAAGTCTCCGGGACTTTCCATGTTTGCTATGCATCTCTCAAACACCAAGTTCAATTTATTATATTGTTGTTCTAATTCTTCATTTAAAGGAGAGGTTAAAGTAGAAGCTGTTTTCAAAGCGTTCATTCTCCATCGTAAATATCTCAACCACAAGTTTCTCGATTTTGGATTCGCTTTGACGGCTCGCTCGTGAATTGTCAGAAGCTTTGTTGAGAAGGATGATGAATTTGTTGTTGTTGTTGTTGATACTAAGAACTGAATGTACTTATCCCAGACGTCTTCAACGTACGGGTTTTGGAGTACGTTCTCTTCGAATATTAAGTCTTGGTCGGTGATTTCGTTGTTGTTATTCATCGTCTTTATCAGAGACGATGATGATACCATCCTCAAACTTTGTTGATGAACTTTTGACGTTATTGAGGTTCTCAGGTGTTTGTGTGCTGTGGAAGGAAAAAGAAGAGTTTGGAAATTTCATAACCTTTCTTACATAGGTAAAAAAAAGCAACAACATTTACGCGCGGCCGCTGTAAAACAAAAAAAGAAAAGAAAAAGAGGCGCGCGTCTTGCGGGTAAATGCAATCGACAAGCCACGCTCGCTGAGGCCGAGCAAGCCCGGTTCCTCAGCCCTCCAGAAAAATTTGGTTAAACTAATACGATGGTAAACATCGTAATTAAAGGTTTAACTTTAATAGAACAGATACTACACTTGATCAAAGCTTAATTGCTTGGAAAAGTGGAGGTCTCTAGAATACTGTACAGTATATCAATATTATATCTGTTTTATATAGAAATACATTGAAACTGTTGTATTTTTGGATACAAACATAACTACACACTTGAAAAAACTTAAACACACATACCTCCGCCGGGCGAAATTTTTTCGAACATCTTTGCGCTCGGGGTACTACTCATAGACATGACCATTAGGGATCTTGAGTAATTGCTGATTGAAAACAAAATCATCCGAACTTCGATCGTCGCAAGACGTCGAGAATTTTTGTAAGTGCTTCTTCAAGCACTTTTATCCTCCGATTGAAAATAACACACGGTCTGTGTAAAAAATGAGAAGAGAAGAGAACCGCGCGTTTTGGGGCGGGTTGGAATTTTTAAAGAAATTAATTGAAGCCTTTGATATGAGACAGTGGACGCTGCTGTAGTAGTAAAAGGCGACTACAGCTTTGCAAGCACTGCCTCGGGCCTACCGAAAGAACATTCTCTTTTTTAGACTAATAAAAAAGCAAAACAACTAGTAAAAAGTTTATAGTACAGGATTAGATATAAATGTAATAATATGTTTTCGAATGAAACTCTTTCTAGAAACTAGTCTGTGAAAGAAGCTTTTATTTCTTCACTTACCTGCGAATCCTCCACTGATAACAAGAAATCAGCGAGGGACCGCCGATGCCGAGTCCTTGCATTTCGACTCTGCGAAGCGGTTCTTGCTCAATGCGCAAGATTCGATAATTTTTTCAAGGGGTTCTGCGGCACGCCGCGAACCCACTTTCCTCTTTACGAACATTCACACGCGGTCTGTGTGTTTTGGTTTTGTACTGGACCAAATACCAAATTTGATGAGAATCGTTAAAACAACAACAACAAGAGCAAACAAACAACGCGAATAAAAGAAGAATAAAAAACGACGATGTTATCATCATCTTCATCTTCGTCGTTTTCGTCGTCGTCTTCGTCGTCGTCGGCTACGTATTAATAATATATATACAAGAAACAGGATGATGTCAAAGCCTTGTTGTTGTTGGAATTCAATTCAGAAGCCGTCTTCTTCTTTCGGCGTAGCGGTTAGAAAAACATCATCATCATCATCATCATCATTCGCAAAAGAACAAAGAAGAAGTTTACGTTTAAGTCGTCGTCGTCGTATTAGCACATATAGTAGTTACGATAACGATTACGAGGATATTGATGATGCTTACGAGGATGATGATGATGCTTACGA
>Ga0115000_10003065_pt1 | contig 14053 bp, 4 predicted proteins | sample ArcticOcean_MG_C_6_FD_89690 | JGI IMG/M metagenome (GOLD analysis project Ga0115000, IMG submission 89690) | Marine microbial communities from western Arctic Ocean - ArcticOcean_MG_CB8_128 | ecosystem: Environmental > Aquatic > Marine > Oceanic | place: Arctic Ocean: Canada Basin | collected...
CAAAAGAGATGGAAAAAAAGGAAACAGAATACAATCGGACTGGCTGGACTCTTCGCAAGAACTCAACCTCTTCAATATTTCGACGATGACGAACGACGACATTTCGGATGAGGAACGAAGAAGAAGACAAAGAAGAAGGGAAGCAAAATCATCGAAGAAAAGAGAAGCAAAAATGAAAATAAATTCGTCCTTCTTCACCACCGCGGAGGAACAAGAACGGATTGATTTTTTATCCATCACGTCGGAGGAATTCAGAAAGGCGAGAGCGTTCGTGGAACCAGAAGTGAAGAGAGGGTTCGCGAAGAATATTTTTGAAAGCGCGACGGAGATGAAAGAGATGATGGAAGAGGATGATGGAGAAGACGAAGAAGAAGCGCGAAACGTCAGAGCCGCGAACGAGGACGACGAACGAAGGAGAAGACGAAGAAGACGAGAGGAAGAAGAGAAACTCTCATCATCGAGTAAGAGCATTCCGTTCGTGTTAAAGCAAGTCGTGAGAGCCTTTTCGTACGTTACGAATGCGATAGTGAACGTTTTAGAGTCCGTGGTACCGTATCAAGTACCTTTGACGGCAATTCGATGGAGCGTTTACGGCGTGTGGGCGCTGTTGGCGGTGTCCTCGGCGCAAAGATTTTTAGTTTTGTTAGCGTGTACTGGAGGAATGCTTTTACTTTTCGGTGCCTTGAATGCAGGTCTGAATGGTGTTGTAGGAGATGATTTCAATGAAGACAGATATGGAAGTAGCGATAGAAGCTCTAGAAGAAGAAGAAGAAGAAAATCGTCGTCGGCAAACACGAAAGGAAGAGACTTTGACGCGAATAGAAAAGCGTACACGAGAGGCTCGCAATATCGCACGCGATCCAACCCGAGATGGGGAAAAGGAGATAACAGAAAAGCGCCGTCCAGTATGAACGACGAGTTGATGGATTTAGACATTCCTTTCACAGATTTCGTGAGCGAAAACTTGAATCGAGCGGCGCAGTTTGGTGGCGACGCTTTGCGAGATTTGGGATTGTCGTTTGATGAAGACGAAGAAAATTATTCTCGAGCGCGAAAGCCGACGAGAAAAGCAACAATAAAAACAAACAGTAGTCTCAAAATAGAGAACGATAACGATGGTGACGAAGGGTTCATCGACGTGACGCTCGAGAAACAGACGCAAGATTCGTCGAGTTTTACCGTCGGATACCGGGAATGGCTCGAGGAAAGCGGTACGAAGAACGTGAGCAGTAGTACCAAAGATATCCGCGCTTCTTCTACTCCAATAATAAGTAACACCGAAAAAGATGATGAAACTCTATCTGGTGATGGCATCAAAAACGACGAGTTTGTATTCAAACGCGAAGAAGAAAAAGAGGAAGAAAAGAAGGACGAAACGACGGCGACAAGTGCGGCCTACGAAGCCGACACTATAAGTTACGACGAGGAGGAAGACTACGACGACGACGAAATATTCTTCGACTACGCCGAGTACGACGAGGAAGAAAGAAATTACGACGAGAACAGTAGATTCAATAATCGAGAGATTAACGATGATGCGTTCATAGAAGAAGACGATTTCATCGAGCCCGTCGTCCGGCGTCTTCGTCAAAGTGCCGGTCAATCGTTCAATTGGTTCAACGAGTTTCTCACCGGTCGATTTTACGGAGCGTTTCAGGAAGACCGCGTGGAGGCGTTTTTGCCGCCTCTCGAAGAAGAAAAGGATGAAAAGGGTGGCGAGTTTGTTGAACCACCAGAAGAGAACGACGACGACGTCTACAAAGAAGGAGGTCGTCGGGGTGGTCGTGCTACGCGATGATTTAATAATAATAGAGAACTTATAATACCAGTATTAAAGTATTATAGTTTGTATTTCCGTGTTGTTGTGTGTCTTGTATGTATTTATAACAGTATGGATGATGATGTGTTTTGTTTTTTTGTGTCTCCTTTTTCTCTTCCTTCTTCTTCTTCTGTCGCCAAAAATTCCTGTGTTGAATGAAAAAGAGATCTCCTCGTCCCCTTTAAAAAGAGATCTCGTCTCTTTTTGTTGTTTTGTGGGGCAACAACGTGTCTCCACCCCTTACAAATTAGATATTATCTCTCACGAACATCATGTTTGCACTCACTACCCAATTTGCTGGCGTCCAAGTCGTCTCCAAGACTGCCGCGCCGAAGAAATCGGTCAACAAAGTTGTTTCGGTGAGTCGTAAGGTTTTCTCGCGTGTATTTTATCCTCCTCGCGAGAACGAGAGAGAAGGATGACGACGCTCTGATGAATTTTCTTTTTTTCTTCCATTCTCCCGATGGATCATCTCTCTCCGATATGAATGTGCGCGATGAGATGATTTCTCGATGACGTACTGACCATCATCTCCTTTACTCATATGAACCACTCAAAATCACACAGAACGGCTACACGATTGACACCGACAAGCGCAGACAAGCGTTAGAAGCGAAGAAGAAGGCGAACGCGGCGGCGGGCGAAGCGGCGAAAGCCAAGGCGAAGGCGTTGGCGGAAAAGAACAAAGCTGCCCAAGCCAAGGCTTTGGCCCAAAAGAAGATGCTCGCGGAACAAGCCAAGGCAAAAGCGGCGGCGGCCAAGCAAGCCTCCATGAAGTTGAACAAAACCGTCGGCGGTTCCTCCAAGTTCAAAAACTCCTTCACCCCGGCGCCGTCCGTCAATGACCCGTTCGCCGAAAAGAAGTGGGGCGGCTTCTCCTTCAACCCGTTCGGCAAGAAGGACTAAGACGTGTTTTTGTGTGTGATATAACGCGCTCGCACCTCGAGATTTTTTTGATTACCATCATCATCTTATACATTTTTCTATTACATCTATCTATATATTATCGACTTAACACCTTTGCGAGTTCTAACGCGACAGAACAGCCTTGTTCGAGGTGCACGGCGTGACCGGCGTTTTCGATTTCAATCGCCTCGATGTCGTTGCCACTTAATTGCACGGCTTTTTCAGCTATAGACGCAAACTTTTCGTCCAATTCGCCGTATATAAAAGTCACTCGAACATTCCTCTCATTCGTTTCCAGTTCATCCCACACTTGCTTTTGTTTTCCAACGCTCGCGTGTTCCAGAACGTTTGCGATTTCATCCTTTCTGTCTTCTCCAACAGACGTCGCGCGTTTCCATGCAACTTCTTCAATCGACATTCCATCCCTCGAGACGAGAGGTTTCCACATCGGCTGCTCGTACCATGTCGTACAAAATGAAAGCATTGACGGAGAGGTTCTCAGATTTTTAGCGAGCGCGGCGTCGCGCTCGCATCTAGTCTCTTTACTCACGTCGTCTCCAAGCATTCCGCACGTGCCGCTGAGCGAAATAACGGAAGAAATGCTGTTCTTCCATTCTTTCGATGACGAGAGAGAAAGCGAAAGCGCAACGCGAGCGCCTAGACTGTAGCCAACCAGTGTAACATCTTCAATCTCCATCTTTTCAAGCAATGAGCGTAACGTATCCGATATCCCTTCGATGGAATACGTGGAACTTGTAGCGTCGGAATTCATAATCTCGGTTTTCGTTTCACCGTGTCCGGGAAGGTCGATAGCAACGCATCTGTGTCCGAGCGTCGCCAAAGACTTTGCAATTGGCGACCAGTCACTCTTATCGCCCATAAACCCGTGAAGAAAAAGGACAGTTTTCGAGGATGATGTGTTATCGGAAGGAAAGTAGCCCTCCAAGCTAATGTCGTGTGTAACTCCTTCTTTTTCAACCATCACGTTGTATTGCTTTACTTCCACAGCAGCAGTAGCAGTAGTAGAAGGTGAAAAATGAGATTGCGCCCATTTCGTTGCAACTTCCTTCTCGAAGAAATTGGGTTCGATACATACAGACAATGTTTCATTGATCGATTTTGATGGATTCAAGGTCTCGTCGACGAACCATCGTCCCGTGTCCAAGCCGTGAGAAATTACGCCACCGGTAGAAGATTCCCCCAGTGTTTCTGCGATTTTTGCATTCATCGTCATCGCAACGGGAGATTCAAAAGCCGATGATATCACCGGGATTGCGCTCGTAAGCTCTAAGACGATGTTGCATATGTCCTTCGTAATCTCAACACCACCAATTATGGATGGTTTCAAAACAATCGCAGCACATCCCAACCGATTTCGGAGGATGCGTTTGTAAAAACTACTCGCGATATCCCCTGAAAAAGAAGCTTTATTGCGAGTCTTGATGAACGCATCAACGGTTTCATCCAAGGCATAAAAGACATTTGTATTAAAGAAGAACTCTTCCAGATCTTTTTCTGATTTTGTAGGCTCTTCAATAAATTGCAAGTTGACGTCGCGTAAGCGCTCGAGCTCTTTTCCAAACAAAATTGCGTCTTCCAAAGACCACGCTCTGTTTGCATCCGCTCGTATTTCAACATCAGCACCAAGAATGTCCCGGAAGGCTTTCAATCTCGACGCGTCGCGCAGCACGTTCTCATCCCGACCAACCTTTACTTTCACGCATTTGTATGGACTTTCTTCAAACAGCCTTTTCAAATCTTTCGCGTTTTCCTCGTCAGATTTTCCTATATCGGGGTCGAACAAACAGTTTACGGAGACGTAACTGTTGGAAGTTTCGTGAACACTTTGCAGTGGATTTTGTGCAGACGTCGCCTTTGCTAGTGCGTTTAATACTGCTGTCTCTATGCAGAAGCGTACGCTCGGAAATAAGGATGCAAACGTATTCTCAGAGATACTGCTTTCAGCGAACCACTTTGCAAACTGGCCTCTCAGTGAAGTTACGGAAGCCGGGACGTTTTTGCCGAGAAGTTTTGACTCACAAAACACTTGCAGTTGTGCACCGGCTAACGCACACTCCGCCTCGTCGTGTAAACCAGGAAGTGGAGAACACTCGCCGTACCCTACAGTCCCATCCCCAAGTTTCACCTCAAGTAAAAAGCCATGGCGAGATTTTTGCTCAGCTTTGGTTGTGTCCTTTGCTCGAAGAGGTTCATCGAAAGTGCTCACCGAGACGCTTTCAACAAATATTGAAGAGTCATTATTGATATCATTTTCCACTTTCAGAAAGTGCTCGACCGCAAGTACCGCTTGGCGTTGCGCTGATCTGTGCTCTTCTAAGTTCTGCGGTCTGGACGTCGTCACTTCAATCACGCGATGGCGTCCTTCGCCGTAGCTCGTTGCAAGTTCATTCGAAAACGAGTGCATCGATCTAGGATGAGCATATGCTACTCTGTTAGCTTCGCATAGCAAACGTCGACTGGTATCAGGGGGTGTGGCGAACAGTTTCTCGAAAGTTTCGCGTTCTACTTCATCGGATACTGGGAGAAAGCCGAAAATCCCTCCACCACCGTTGTTCACAACAACAACAGTTACCGGAGGCTGACCGGGACGCTCGCGCAAGAAGAGTAAGCCGTTTGAATCGTGCTGGAAAGATACGTCACCTATGAATAGTGTAACGGGCCGGTTCAAACCACAAGCGTAACCGGCAGCAGTTGATATGATACCGTCGATTCCAGAAGCGCCACGATTCGCAACGACCGGATTACCAAGTATCGAACTACTCTCATCCATAATATCTTCATCGAAGTGGGAATACATTTTGATTCCAGTCAAAGCGTCAGCATCGCGAATCGGCATGGAGTTACCGAGAAACAATGCGGAAGATTTTGGCAACGCATTGCAAATTTCAGCCGCCACGGACATTTCTGTAATCCCATTTTGTTCATCCATCTTCAAAATGCGTCGCGAGAGTACATCTGACACGATTTCGCCACACGCAACGAATGTCTTTGCATAGTACTTTTGCTCGTCTGAGGGCGACGATAGTTCCGCTTTAAGTATTGCGCTCGCAAACACGTCCCTAGAACACTGGATGCGATGTGACACAACGTGACTGGGATCAAAATTCCGAGGAGAAGGATCTACGACTATGTAGGAGACGTTATCAGCAGCAGCTGCGTCGTCGACAAATTTACATAATCGCTTACTCACGATACGGGACCCAAGCTGAACAATGCAGTCGGGTAAAAATCGTTCGACAGCTTCTGTGGAACACAAGAGGTAATCGCAACATTTGACGACATTCAAGTCAGTGGGACTACCGTTGACGCCAACGCGCAAGCCAGAAGTTACATCAGCCAGAACGGCCCACCCGAGCACTTTAGCAGCCCTGGCTGACATTAAAGCGTCTTTTGGGTTTGCAGAACCACCGATAATCAAAACACCGCGCTTGGATTCTTTCATTTGGTTCGCGGCACTTTCAAAAACGGAGAAATCTTGAATCTCCAGAGAATCGTCCGAAATAGTATCCCCGCGCACTTTCTTTACCTCTTCTTTGATACTTTCCATCGTCGTTAACGACATTTTTTCACACGCGCTATCACTACTGTTGACATTGTTTTCAATCTTTTGCCTCGGTCCGAGAGGTTCGCGAAAAGGTAAGTTCACGTGCACCGGTCCAGGGTGAGCGACGTCAGTGGATTTACCGTACGCAACCCGAGCGATATTTCGAAACGTTTGAACTTGTTCATCATTCGTCTGCAAGTCTCCAGGAACAGGGGCATCGACAAAGTAACGTCGAAAGTTCTGAAATATGTCTATTTGATCGATTGTTTGGTTCGCCCCAGTATCTCTCAGCTCTTGCGGACGATCCGCTGTGAGATAAATTGAAGGAGTTTGCGATTCGTGCGCTTCGACAAAGCTAGGTAGTAAATTCGCTACTGCCGTACCAGAACTAACGATAATCGCGCACGGCTTACCGGCTCCTTTACCAAAACCTAAAGCGTAAAACCCAAGGGAACGCTCGTCGATGCACACGACCACTTTCGCCGATGGGTGGTTTTCTGCTGCGAGAGCGAGAGGCGTGGAGCGAGAACCAGGAGCGATACAAAATAGCTGAACACCATTCAATACGAGCTCATCCACGAGCGCGTACGCCGCGCGAGCGTTTGGATTATTCGGAAAGTACGCTAAAGCGTTGACGTTGTCATTGCTGCTGATATTGTTCTGCAGTAACAGCGCTTCCATCGGTTTGGTTTTCAAATTCAATTCTTGCCACTCTGATTTTGCGTTTGCCGCCTTCACCACGCCCACTCCAGCAAAGAGATCTGCAACCTTATTATCACCATTATCACCGTTAGAAAGTAAAGCTGACCTGATGGCGACACAGAATTCGGCGCCTTCAGAATCAATCCAACCGAGTGGTCCAGCATATAAACCTCGGTCAAACGTCTCCGATTTTCGGACAGTTTGCATAGCAAGATCTCGCGGATATCCGCACACGGCAGGAGTAGGATGCAACGCGCTGATGACATCAGATTCGTCAACGTGCTCGTCAATCTTTGCACGAAAGCGTGCGTACAAATGCTGCACAGATACGTGGCGCAAAATTCCTTTTTCTAGCTCTTTGAATACTCCCGAATCGCCATCACGCGCAATTTTTGCGAGCGATTTTCGAACATCTTCTCTCACGATGGCAAACTCTTCGTGCTCCTTCTCGGATAGAAGCATATCGTAGGCTAACGCAGCATCTTCACCAGGATCACTTCCTCTTGGTCGTGTACCAGCAACGGCTTCAGATTCGACCGATCGCGACGTAATATTTGACTTGAACAGTCGCTCTGGTGAAGATCCGATAAATGAAGTCCCACTCGGGTGCGTCAAAATGAATTGGTACGCGTCTGGATCCCGCCTCTGTAACGACTCAATCAACTCGCACTCAGATACGAACTCAGAAACATCCAAAGTAGTTTTCCTGGCCAAGACCACTTTGCGCAAACTCCTCTTCCCTGATGCATTTTTAGTTCGCTCGATAGCGTCGTCGTCGTCGTCATCATCACTCGCCCGGGGAGAATCGTCATCTGGCAGCTCTTGCAAAGTAACGCCGGTATTTTCTTCGTTTTCAATTTCGCCATCATCCCTGTTCTTACTGACGAGGTTTTCGAAAACATCCAATATGGACTCGTCCGCGTTAATTCCGCTCCTTCTTCCCATATTTTTCAAGGCACTTCGCAATCGTTCGGCGCTTCCCATCGGTGCTTCTGCAAACGCATCTTCGTCGAATGAAGTCCCTAATAAGAGTTTTATATCATCTTCTTCATTTTCTACTAGAGCGTTCATCTTTTCGATCGTTCCACTCACAACGTTCTGCCATGTTTCCTCATCCGGTGAAACTCTTTTACTCGAATTACTCGTCGATGGTGTTCTTGTTGTTGTTGCTGCTGCTGCTGTTTTTACTTCTTTTGCACTTGCTTTTAACGATGCCTCGATGGACTCTAAACATTTCAAGCACTTCTTCACGGCTTTGTCCAACGTTTTTGCGCAACTTCCATCGTTTACAATCCCGTTGTCATCCCAGGAGATGTTTACGCCAACTTCCCCGCACGATATACTTTCAGACACATCCACGATTGGAATGAATACATACCTAGAACCAAAACACTCCCACTTATTACTGTCTACTTCTGCTGCTACTGAATGCGAAATAAAACTAGGATCGAATCGCCCGGCGCCGAACGCTTTCACGTTCTTCGATACTTTCAAAAATTCCCTCACGGCTCGTAAGCGCCTCTTGGTCAACAACGAATCGTTATCATCGATACCATTCGACGAAGGAATTGTTGAAGTCCACAAGCAACTCGCACCGATTGCCGCCATCGCACCTCTCGTGTCTTTTGCAAACTCCTCGTTCACTTCTTTGCCTTCTTCGCTTCCTCCTCCGCCGCCCCTTTTCGTTTCCTCTTCCTCCTCGCGCTTCTCTTGTCGCACCGGTTTCGGCGGCGGAGATCTCGGCGAAAAGTAAAACCTGGGCGTCGTATTCGTCCACCGCTCGAGTCTGTTTTCATCTCTTTCTTTTTCGTTCGGTGTTGTTGGCTTCGTCCCTTTGTTCATCGAGGACAAAAACTGCAGAGCGTTTGCGTCTCTGGGCACAAAACACCTAAACCGAAGCATTCCAGATTTGGAAGAACCCGCCGCGCTGCCGCCGCTCGTCGTCATCGTTATTTCATCCGAAGTCCTACCGCATTCGCTCTCTATCGTCTCGCGTAATCGTGCAATCGCTTTCTCAATCGTGTTTTCACTCGATACTTCCTGTAACCGAACAAACTCTAACCGTTTTTGTTGTTGTTGTTGTTTTTCTTGTTGTTGTCCCCGAGGAGGAGTATCTTCTCCTCCTCCTCCCATCAACTCATCGTCGGGTGAAGATGTCGTCGTCGCGTTGTCCGAAGATATCGCGTTGTTCCGTGCGAATTCTCCTCTGGACGACGACGTAAACGACGACACTAACGACGAGTTTGCTCTCTTTTGACGCTGTTTTAATAATGATGAGAAGAGGTGTTGTCGTCGCGACCACTGCGAAGTTTTCTTTTCTTTTCCTCCGTCATCGATGATGCTCTTGACAACGAAGCAGGAGCGACAGACCAGCAAACCCGTCGTCGTCGTCATCTCCTTCGAAAACACGATAACGATGCTCTCTTCCTTCTCCAACACGAAATGATACGAGAAGAGAGAGAGAGAGAGAGAGAAGGAAAGGTTCTCTCTTGTCGCTCGTGAAGAGATGAATTTTTGAGGAAAAAGCAGATAAGGAGGAAAAGGAGAAAATGTGAAAGAATCAGAAAAAGAGAAACTACTATACGACGAGAGAAAGGCAAAGAAAAAGCGAGAGAGATGCATCGCGCGCATTTAAAGTATCAAACATCATAATCACAAAAATAGGTTCTATCATTTACCACTTACCTTTTCCGCGACCGCCTTTGCTAAACTTGCCGCCTCTTCCGCCGCCCCTGCCTCTTCCTCCTCCTCCTCGTCCACCGGACCAGCGACCGCCGCCTCTTCCGCCGCCGCCGCCTTTCGTTCGGACTAAAGCTTGCAACTCCGGCGGTATCGCTTGGTCCGCGCCTTCCATAATCTGCACCAACTCTCTCGCTTGGTGCGAATCTTCTCTGGTGAACAGAGTGTGCGCGATGCCGGTTTTACCGGCGCGTCCGGTACGTCCGATTCTGTGGACGTAATCTTCAACCGCGCCAGGAAAATCGTAAATCAAAACCATAGCCACGCCAGGGATATCTAAACCTCTCGCCGCGACATCCGTGGCAACCAACACGTTTCCTCTTCCTTTACGAAAGTTGTCTAAAGAATTTTCGCGCTCGTGTTGGTCTTTATCGCCGTGAATGGCGCCGCAACTGTGGATGCCGCTTTGTCGCAACTTTCGATCGAGGAAATCGCACCGCCTTTTCGTTCCGCAAAACACCATGCACGTGTCTTTCTCTTCCAACTCACCCATAGCTTGCATGCAGTTATCGAATTTCTCGTCTTCTGTGCACACTTGGACGATTTGCGTGATCATTTTATTCGCGGTGAGTTTCCCGGTGCCGCCTTCGCCGATGGACACTTGGATCGGTTTCGTCGTAAAGTTCGCGGCTATTTTCTGCACCGCTTTCGGCCAAGTCGCGGAGTAAAATAGCGTCTGTCTCGCGTGCGGACACAGTTTGATGATTTTCTTAATTTGTGGTTCAAAACCCATATCCAACATGCGATCGGCTTCGTCTAAAACGACGTACGTCGCCGCGCTGGCGGAAACCGGCGCGGAAAATCCCGGCGGCGGGTCCAAGAAATCGTTGATTCTCCCCGGCGTCGCGACAACAATGTCCGCGCCACCTCTCAGCGCTCTCAGCTGGTCGCCTTTAGCCGCTCCGCCGTAAAGAACGACGCATTTTGCTTTCACCGCCGGGCAAAACTTGGCGCACTCGTCGTTGATTTGAATCGCCAACTCTCTCGTAGGCGCCAAGACGATACTCGTCGGTTTCACCGCTCCTGGTTTCCACCGACCGTTGACGAGTTCCATCTCCGGAGCTTTCTGAGGTCCGCCGTTCTTTTTTATCCTCGTCAATGCCGGTAACAAAAACGAGCACGTCTTCCCGCTCCCCGTTTTCGCAATCGCGACGATATCTCTCCCGGTTAACGCAATCGTCCAACTAAACGCCTGAATAGGCGTCGGTTTCTCGTACCCTTGCTTCTTCAACGCGGCTACAATTTCCATGGGGAATATTTCGTGACACTTCTCGAAGGATAAAATCGGGTTCGGTGCGTCCTTCGTGCTCACCGTGACGTGATGTTCCTTCACGTACGCTTTCATCTCTTCCTCGTCTGAAAGCGAAATTTTGGTCTTCTTCTTGGATGAGAATATATCGTCGTCGTCCTTCTTCGCGTCTTCTGAATCGACGTCGTCGACGATCTTTGACTTCTTTGACTTCTTTCCCTCTTCGTCTTTTTTCTTTGCCTTCTTTGCCTTCTTTGACTTCCTCCTCTCATCATCATCATCATCATCATCATCATCATCATCTTCAGTAGCCGCCGCCGCCAACTTTTCCAATTTCCGTTTCTTATTCGCTTTCTTCTCCGCTTTCCTCTTCTGTTTTGCCGCTCGTTTTTCTTCCTCCTCCGAAAAGGAAGCTTTCGTCAAAGCTTTTGTCAAAGCAGCGGCTTCGCCTTTGCCCATTTTAATGTTTTAATGTCGTTGTCTTCTTCTTTTAACGTTTTTGCGTGGTGTTGTGTGTACTAAAAAGTGGGAAAGAGATAAAATGTCGATTTTTATCACGAAGCGAAAAAGGTGTATTTATGCTGCTAAAATTTTCTCTCTTTTATCTATCATCTCCTACTACGCAGCACCGATTCGCCGTGTTCTCTATCTCTATGACTAGTATTATTTTGATTATTATCGTTTCTCGTCGTCGTCGTATAATTATTCGGCGAAGAATGAGGCCCCGAGGTGTTGTTGTTGTTGTTGTTTTCTTCCTTCCTTCCGGGAAACGTCATCTTTGGCAACACGTATTTGTTGTTTTTATCGTCGAACCACGCGCTTCGAGGACCGAGCTTTTGTTCTCTCTTCCTGTCGAGCTCGTCCGTTTCCTCTCTAGATGGGATAGCTAAGGTGAATAAATCCGAGGCGGCGAGGACGCGCGCGTCGCCTTTCGCTTTCGCGGCTTCCTCGACCAAGACGCCGACGTGCATTCGTTCCTGGAAGAGCTCGTCTTCGGACGGTTCGTGGTCCGGTGGAGCCTCGTTATCTTCTTGGTCCTCTTCATCGTCCGCATCCTCTTCATGGTCGTCGTCGTCGTCTGAATCGTATTTGCTGTTGCTCGGAGCTGAAGAAGAACTAGAGGCGGAATTCCCGGAGTAGCGCGCTGAAAAGTGCGTCAATACCAAAGTTCGAGCGTTGACCCTTTTGGCAAACGATCCCGCCATAGCCGACGTCGAGTGACCTTTGAATAAAGCTTCTTTCGCTCGCTCCGCGTTGAACGTGGACTCGTGGACGAGAACATCCGCGCCGTACGCCCATTTCGCGATGCCTTCTGAGCCGCACGTGTCGCCGAGCATGACGATTTTTCTTCCCGGTCTCGGCAATTCCATCGCCTCCTCCGGAGTGATGATCCTCCCAGGTTCTTTAGGAGTCTCGACCGATTTTCCAGCTTTGAAATTTTTATACAAAGGGCTCGGGGGTAAACCTTGTTCGGTCAACCACTCGACTTTCATGTGCCCGTCGCGATCTTTCTCTTCGATGACGTACCCGAAACACGGGACCGGGTGTCGCAACGGCGCCGCGCGAATGCACACGTTCTCGTCCGCTAAAACAACCCAGGATGGCCACGCGTGTCGATTTTCTTCTTCCCACTCTCTCGCTTTATACCTCGGAAAACCGACGTGGTTCATGCCTTCTTGCGGCCAACAATCCCCAAAGACTAAATTACCTCGTTTCTTCCACGCGCAATCTTCGTTCACCGCGACGTGCGCCGGGACCTTGCCGTTGCACTTCTCAAACTTTTCTCTCGACGGCGTGGTCAATTCCGTGACGATAATATCCGTCCCGAGTTGCGTTCTCGAGTACGTCATCGCGGCGTGTACGAACGCTTTTAAACCTGGCGGACCGGTAATCACTAGCGGTTCCTGGTCCTTGAACGCGTCTCGAGGGCCTCGTCCGTTGTTCCCGTTTCTCTTCTTCTTTTCGTCTTTTTGCTTGTACGTTTCCGACCGACACGCGGAAATCGCGCACAATAAACCGGGTAAACCGAAAATGTGATCTCCGTGCATGTGCGTGATGAATATTCTAGAAATTTTACTCAACTTTACCCCGCATCGCATCATCTGGTGCTGCGTCGCCTCTCCGCAATCGAACAACCACACCTCGTCTTTCGTTCTCACCGCGGTCGCGCTCACGTTTCTCGAAAACGTCGGCGCACCCGAGGAAGTTCCTAACCACGTTATTTCTAATCCAGTGAACCCTTTCCCGTCCTCGCGATCTTTCGCGATGTCCAGTTCTAACCGTAAGTCCTCCGTCGCGAACGAGGCTGGAGACGCTTTCCCGTTCATGACGTTCCTTTTAATGACACCATTATTATTCGCAGCCGCTTGTTGTTGATGCTGTTGTTGTTTAGGAGGAGAAGGAACTGAATCGAAAGAAGAAGAAGATTCAGGGCTGTTATTATTACGAGGCAAAACTTCTTTTCCTTCTTCTGATAAGTCTAATTCTTCTTCTCTCAATAATCGGGCAATCAACTCTTGCTTTTTCCCGCTCACTTTTAACTTTCTCACGGCTAACCGTTCTCTCAGTTCGGACACTTTCAACTTTTCTAACTTCTCCGCTCGATGAGTGTTAGTATTATTACCTTCTTCTGACGATGTTATCTTCGTCGTCGTCGAAGAAGAAGAAGAAGAAGAATGAGGTTGAGGATGTTGTTGGCGGCTCAACATTCTTCTCGTTTTTGCTGATGGGTAAAAATTCCTTCTGCGCGACGACGTAAACGACGACGACGCGCTACTGTTCGTACGACTACTCGTACTACTACTTTGGACGAAGAATACTGCGCTTCGCATGATGATGATGTGTAATAATAAGAGAAAAAGAAAAGCAAAGTTTTGTGAAGTTTTCCGAACGAAAATTCTCTACTTTTTACTTCTGTTAGGGGAATTCACCGACGACGATGATAACGCTTTAGAATATGTAGCGCTTTCCGAGAGAGAATTTTAGGGAAAAAGTCGTTCATATCTTCAAAAATACGCGCACGAATAAGAACAACAACGAGCGTTTGTTTGCGCGACAAAATGGGCAACGCGCA
>Ga0115000_10003066_pt1 | contig 14050 bp, 10 predicted proteins | sample ArcticOcean_MG_C_6_FD_89690 | JGI IMG/M metagenome (GOLD analysis project Ga0115000, IMG submission 89690) | Marine microbial communities from western Arctic Ocean - ArcticOcean_MG_CB8_128 | ecosystem: Environmental > Aquatic > Marine > Oceanic | place: Arctic Ocean: Canada Basin | collected...
ATCTTTCCATAAAACAGCTTTGTTTTTAACTAAATCAACAACACCTTTTAAAGCAGATTCAGATCCAACAGGAATTTGCATTACCAAAGGTTTTGCACCTAATCTATCTTTGATCATTTGAACGCAATTAAAAAAATCTGCACCAGTTCTATCTAATTTATTTACAAAACAAATTCTTGGAACATTATACTTGTCATCTTGTCTCCAAACAGTTTCTGATTGTGGTTCTACACCAGCAACTCCATCAAACACACATACTGCACCATCTAAAACTTTTAAAGATCTTTCTACTTCAATAGTAAAATCTACGTGTCCAGGTGTATCAATAATATTTATTCTGTGTTCGTTCCAAAAACATGTAGTTGCAGCTGAAGTTATTGTAATTCCTCTTTCTTGTTCTTGCTCCATCCAATCCATTGTCGCTGCTCCATCATGAACTTCACCGATTTTATGACTTTTACCTGTATAATATAAAATTCTTTCTGTGGTAGTGGTTTTACCAGCATCTATGTGTGCCATAATGCCAATGTTTCTATATTTTTTTAAATTGTGTGTTCTTGACATAAATTTACCACCTGTAATGAGCAAAAGCTTTATTTGACTCAGCCATTCTATGTGTATCTTCTCTTTTTTTAATAGCAGCACCTTTTCTTTGCGATGCATCCATAAGTTCATTAAATAATTTTTCTGCCATAGTTTTATTTTTTCTTTTTCTTGTTGCTTCAATAAGCCATCTTAAAGCTAGAGTTGTAGATCTTTTAGTTTTTACTTCAACAGGAACTTGGTAAGTTGCACCACCAACTCTTCTTGATCTCACTTCTAAATTAGGTCTGATATTATTTATTGCTTCGTTAAAAATTTTAATTGGATCATCCTTAGTTTTGTCTTTGATTTGCTCTAAGGCAGTATATATAATTTTTTCTGCAGCTGTTTTTTTTCCACCATACATAATAAAATTTATAAATTTTGACAAAACTAATGATTGATATTTTGCGTCAGGGTAAGAAATTCTTATTGGTGCTTTATTTTTTCTAGACATAATGCTATTTAGGTTTTTTTGCTCCGTATTTAGATCTTTGTTGTTTTCTAGCTGTAACTCCTTGAGTATCTAAATTACCTCTTAATATATGATAACGAACACCCGGCAAATCTTTTACTCTTCCTCCTCTAATCAAAACCACTGAGTGCTCCTGTAAATTATGGCCTTCACCAGGAATATAACAAGTCACTTCATGACCGTTAGAAAGTCTTACTCTTGCAACTTTTCTTAAAGCTGAGTTTGGTTTTTTTGGAGTCGTTGTATAAACTTTAATACAAACACCTCTTTTTTGAGGCGATCTTTCCAATGCAGGAACTTTACTTCTCAACTTTGGTTTAATTCTAGATCTTTTTATCAACTGGTTAATAGTTGGCATAAATTTTTTTTAATAAATAAGTTTATTTTTGATGAAAATAACTGACAGGTTATTATGTGGCAGCGTTTAGCACTTTACGTAAGTACTACATTCCAACCAAAAACACCGCCAAAATACTATAGAATTTCACTTTGTCAAATTAAAACGACAATCAGAACATGTTTTTTTATTGGTTTACAGGCGTTTCGACGGGGTCAATTTTTTCTTGTTCAGACAAGTAACTATTATCGTCATCAAGAGCTTTTTTATTCCATTTATTTTTAATATGGCCAGTTCCAGCTGGTACAAGTCTTCCAACAATAACATTCTCTTTTAAGCCATTTAAATGATCAACTTTACCCTTTATTGCTGCATCAGTTAAAACTCTAGTTGTCTCTTGGAAGGAGGCAGCAGATATAAATGATTCTGTCTGTAATGAAGCTTTAGTTATGCCCATAAGAACTCTTTCTCCTGATGCTGGATTTTTACCTTCCGCAACTAATTTTTCATTATTTGTATCAAATTTTATTCTATCAATGATTTCACCAGGTAAATAAGATGAATCACCTGATATTTTTACTTCAACTTTTTTTAACATTTGTCTTAAAATAGTTTCAATATGTTTATCGTTAATAATTACACCTTGTAATCTATAAACCTCTTGAACTTGATTAACAAAATATTCCGTAAGATCTTTAATACCCAAGATTCTTAAAATATCATGAGGCAGCGGCTGCCCGTCTAATAAGTATTCACCTTTTTTTATTTCTTCACCTTGGTTAAAATTAATATGCTTTCCTTTTGGAATTAAATAATTTGAAGGATCTCCATTTTCAGGCTGGATTGAAATTCTCTGTTTTCCTCTTACTTCTTTTCCAAATAAAACTTTGCCATCATTTTCTGCAATTATTGCGCTATCTTTAGCTTTTCTTGCTTCAAATAGTTCAGCTACACGAGGCAAACCACCTGTAATATCTTTTGTTTTTGTTGTTTCCTTCGGTAGTCTTGCGATTACATCTCCTGCAAAAATTTTTTGACCATCTTTAACTGATAAAATTGAATCTGGTACCAAATAGTATCTTGCTTCATTGTCGTCAGCTTTTTTAATAACATTTCCTTTTGCATCTCTTAAAGTTATTCTTGGTTTTAAATCAGAATTTTTAGATTGAGCTCTCCAATCAATTACTGATTTAGAAGAAATACCAGTAGCATCATCAGTAGTTTCTTGAATTGATATACCATCTATTAAATCAACATAACCGGCTATTCCACTCTTCTCAGCAATAACTGGTGTTGTATAGGGATCCCATTCACAAATTTTAGCATTTGCTTTAATTTTATCTCCATTTTGGAAAAATAACTTTGAACCATATGCAACTTTGTATACAGCAACTTGCACTCCATTATCATCTTCGATAGAAAGTTGAGTATTTCTACCCATTACAATTAAGTTCTTTTTTGAATCTTCTAAAAGGTTTGAATTAATTATTACTAAAGTTCCTCCAGATTTAGTTACAATTTGAGATTCCTGTTTAACTGAAGCTGTACCACCTACGTGAAAAGTTCTCATAGTTAACTGTGTACCAGGTTCACCAATAGACTGAGCAGAAATCATACCAATAGCTTCTCCTACATGAACCATTTTACCTCTTGATAAATCTCTTCCGTAACAAGTGGCACAAACACCTTCTTTAGAGCTGCAAGTCATTACAGAGTGTGCATTTATAAATTTTACACCAGCAGCATCAATTTTATCACATCCAGCTTCATCAATCATTTCAGCTTTTTTTATAATAACTTCACCGGTAATTGGATTTTTTATATCTGAAGCAACAACTCTTCCAAGCGCTCTTTCTGATAAACTGACAACAACATTACCACCTTCTAAAATTTCAGCTAACTCAATAAATCCAGGTTTATCACATTTAATCTTAGAAATAGTTAAATCTTGAGCAACATCACAAAGCCTTCTTGTTAAATAACCAGAGCTTGCAGTTTTTAAAGCTGTATCAGCCAGACCTTTTCTGGCTCCATGAGTTGAATTAAAATATTCTAATGCAGTTAATCCCTCTTTAAAATTTGAAATAATTGGAGTTTCAATAATTTCACCAGAAGGTTTAGCAATTAAACCTCTCATCCCAGCTAATTGTTTCATTTGAGCGGCCGAACCTCTGGCTCCACTATCAGCCATCATAAATACAGAGTTAATTTGAAGTCCATCTTTAGTTGTTTCTGTAGCAGATATACCCTTCATCATTTCGCCGGCTACTTTATCTGTACATTTAGACCAAGCATCAACAACTTTATTATATTTTTCACCTCTTGTTATTAGACCTTCTGAATATTGGTTTTCGTAGTCACCTATAAGTTTTTTTGTATCATCAATTAATTTTTGTTTATTCGGCGGTATAATTAAATCATCTTTACCAAATGAAATTCCAGCCTTAAAAGCATGTTTAAAACCTAGGTCTTTAAGATTATCACAAAATATAACAGTTGTTTTCTGTCCACAAAATCTGAAAACGCTATCAATAATTTCTGAAACTATTTTTTTAGGTAATAGTCTGTCTATTAATGAAAATTTAATATTATTATTTTTAGGCAATAAGTCTGCTAACAAAAATCTACCTGCTGTACTTGTGTATTTTTCAACCTTTTTATTCCCTTTTTCGTCTAAAGTTTCAAATCTTGATATAATTGTAGAATGAACTTTTATTAATCCTGACTCTAGTCCTTGTAAAATTTCTTGAGTATTTACAAAATATCCATCAATCTTTTCTGTTTGAAAAGGTGGTTGTGAAAGATAATATAAACCTAAAATCATATCCTGACTTGGTACAATAATTGGTTTTCCGTTAGAAGGACTTAAAATATTGTTTGTGGATAGCATTAGTATTCTTGCTTCTAATTGCGCTTCTAAACTTAAGGGAACGTGGACCGCCATCTGATCACCATCAAAGTCAGCATTAAATGCAGCACAACATAGTGGATGCAGTTCAATAGCATCCCCTTCAATTAATTTTGGTTCAAATGCTTGAACACCCAATCTATGAAGAGTTGGTGCTCTATTTAATATTACAGGGTGCTCTCTCACAATTAACTCTAAAGCATCCCATACGGCATTAGTCTCTTTTTCAACTAATTTTTTAGCTTGTTTAATCGTTGATGCTAAACCAAGTTTGTTTAGTCTTGCGTATAGAAAAGGTTTGAATAATTCTAATGCCATTTTTTTTGGAAGACCACATTCATGTAATTTTAAATCTGGACCAACAACAATTACTGATCTACCTGAATAATCAACTCTTTTTCCAAGTAAATTTTGTCTAAATCTACCTTGTTTTCCTTTAAGCATTTCGGCTAAAGATTTTAATGGTCTTTTTCCAGTACCTGTAATTACTCTACCTCTTCTTCCATTATCAAATAAAGCGTCAACAGACTCTTGAAGCATTCTTTTTTCATTTCTAACAATGATATCTGGAGCTTTTAAGTCCATTAATCTTTTTAATCTATTATTTCTATTTATAACTCTTCTATACAAATCGTTTAGATCGGAGGTTGCAAATCTTCCACCATCCAAAGGTACAAGTGGTCTTAATTCTGGTGGAATTACAGGGATAACAGTTAATATCATCCACTCAGGTTTTTGTCCTGTTTCTAAAAATGATTCTATTAATTTTAATCTCTTAATTGATCTTTCTTCATTAACTTTTGATTTAGTTTCTTCAATATTTTTTATTAAAATTTTTCTTTCTTGCTCTAAATCCATAGATTTTAAAATTTCAAGAATAGCTTCAGCTCCAATACCTGCTGTAAAGGACTCTTCTCCAAATTCATCTTGGTATTTTGCTAATTCTTGCTCATCTAATAATTGATTTTTTTGAAGTGTTGTCATTCCTGGCTCAATAACAATAAAATTTTCAAAATATAAAACTCTTTCAACTTCTTTTAATTTCATGTCAACGGCAAGAGAAATTCTACTCGGTAAAGATTTTAAAAACCAAATGTGTGCAACAGGCGTAGCTAAATTAATGTGACCCATTCGTTCTCTACGAACATTAGACTTAGTAACTTCAACACCACATTTTTCACAAATAATGCCTCTGAATTTCATTCTTTTGTACTTTCCACATAAGCATTCGTAATCTTTTATGGGTCCAAATATTCTGGCACAAAACAAACCATCTTTTTCTGGTCTAAATGTTCTATAATTTATTGTTTCTGGTTTTTTTATTTCACCAAAAGTCCAAGATTTAATTTTTTCAGGACTTGCCAAAGTAATTTTAATACTACTAAAATTTTGTGCCTCTGACACCTCAGTGTTTTTAAATAAATCTGTTAATTCTTTTTTCATAATTAAACTAACTCAATATTAAGTGCTAAAGATTTTATTTCTTTGACTAACACGTTAAACGATTCAGGTATTCCTGACTCAAAATTTTCTTCACCTTTAACTATAGTTTCGTAAACTTTAACTCTTCCAGCAACGTCATCTGATTTTACTGTCAAAATTTCCTGTAAAGTGTAAGAGGCTCCATAAGCTTCTAAAGCCCACACTTCCATTTCACCAAATCTTTGACCTCCAAGTTGAGCTTTACCTCCTAAAGGTTGTTGAGTAACTAAACTATAAGGTCCAGTTGATCTTGCGTGTATTTTATCTTCAACTAAATGATGTAGCTTAAGCATATAGATAATTCCAACTGTAACGTCTCTATCAAATTTTTCTCCTGTTCTACCATCCCAAAGTGGAGTTTGACCAGAACCAGGTAGTTTCGCTAACTCAAGCATTTCAGTAACATCTTTTTCCTTTGCACCATCAAATACTGGAGTTGCAATAGGAATTCCATTTTGGAGATTTTCACATAAATCTTTAAACTCAGGTTTACTCAATTTATCTAAACTATTATCGAAAATTTCTTTTCCATAAACAGATTTCAAAAAAGATGAAATTTTTTCTGTTTTTTCTATCTTCTTCTGATTTTCATCAATTAAATTTTTCATTTGGTCACCAAATTCTTTACAGGCCCACCCTAGATGTGTTTCTAAAATCTGACCAACGTTCATACGACTGGGAACTCCTAAAGGGTTTAAAACAATATCAACAGCTTTACCATTTTCTCTGTAAGGCATGTCTTCTACGGGAACAATTTTACTAACAACACCTTTGTTTCCATGTCTTCCAGACATTTTATCACCAGGTCTTAATCTTCTTTTAACAGCAACAAAAACTTTTACCATTTTCATTACACTCGGTAGTAAATCATCACCACTTCTAATTTTTAAAACCTTGTCCTCAAATCTTTCAAGAATGTCTTGCTTAGCTTTGTCATTTTGATCTTTTAATTGCTTAATAGATTGTTCTTTTGAAGCGTCTCCTACGGTAATTTTAAATACGTCTGAAATATTTAAATTATTTATATTATCAAAGTCTAACTTTACCCCTTCTTGAAGGTCTTTCACTTTTTTTCCTAAAATTGAACCTGACAGAATTTGACTAGCTCTTTGTTTGATACTTCTATCTAAAATTTCTTCTTCAACAATTTTATCTTGTTGAACTGCTTCTATTTCTGCTCTTTCGATAGTTATTGATCTTTCATCTTTTTCAATACCATGTCTATTAAATACCCTTACATCAATAACAACACCACTACTTCCTCTAGACATTTTTAATGAAGTATCGGTAACATCAATAGCTTTCTCACCGAAAATGGATCTTAATAACTTTTCTTCAGGTCCTGAAGCAGAATCACCCTTAGGAGTAACTTTTCCCACTAAAATGTCACCAGCTTTAACTTCTGCACCAATATATACAATTCCAGATTCATCAAGGTTTTTTAGTGCTTCTTCATTAACATTTGGAATATCTCTAGTAATATCTTCTTCTCCTAATTTGGTATCTCGAGCCATTACTTCATATTCAACAATATGAATTGAAGTAAAAACATCATCAGTTACACATCTTTCAGAAATAAGTATAGAATCTTCAAAATTATAACCTTGCCATGGCATAAAGGCTACAGTTACATTTTTTCCTAGTCCCAACTCTCCTAGCTTGGTTGATGGGCCATCCGCAATAATATCTCCTGCTTTAATTTTATCACCAACTTTAACTAAGGGTTTTTGATTAATACAAGTATTTTGATTTGATCGTTTAAATTTTTGTAAATTATAAATATCTACACCTGCCTTAGTAAAATCAGTTTCATCTATAGCTTTAATTACAATTCTTTTACCGTCAATTTTATCAACAGTACCATCTCTTTTAGAAACAATAGTAACGCCAGAATCTAAAGCAACATCACTTTCTATACCTGTTCCAACTAATGGAGATTCAGGTTTTAATAGTGGAACAGCTTGTCTCATCATATTAGAGCCCATAAGAGCTCTGTTGGCATCATCATTTTCTAAGAAAGGAATTAGGGAAGCTGCTACCGAAACAAGTTGCTTTGGTGACACATCAATATAATCAATATTTTCAGGTTTAGAAAGTACAAAGTTTAAGTTTTGACGACAAGATACTAAATCTTCAATAATCTTACCTTTATTATCTACTTTAGAGTTCGCTTGCGCAATTGTATATTTTGTTTCCTCCATTGCAGATAAATATTCTACATCTTCATGAACAACACCATCTTTAACTTTTTTATAAGGACTTTCTATAAAGCCATATTTATTAATCTTAGCATATGTGGATAAACTATTAATCAAACCAATGTTTGGTCCTTCTGGTGTTTCAATTGGACAAATTCTTCCATAATGAGTTGGGTGTACATCACGAACTTCAAAACCTGCTCTTTCTCTAGTAAGTCCACCAGGCCCTAGAGCTGAAACTCTTCGTTTGTGAGTAATCTCAGAGAGTGGATTTGTTTGATCCATAAATTGAGATAATTGAGAGCTAGCAAAAAAATCTTTTAAAGAAATTGTCAGTGGTTTAGCATTTATCAAGTCTTGAGGCATTGCAGACTCAACGTCAAGAGTTGTCATTTTTTCTTTAATTGCTCTTTCCATACGATAAACTCCAATACGAGCTTGGTTTTCAACAAGTTCACCTACAGATCTAACTCTTCTATTTCCAAGGTGATCAATATCATCCACCTCATCTTTACCATCTCTTAAATCAAGCATCTTTTTTACAATTGCAATAATATCTTCATTTCGTAAAATGGTAATCTTATCAGAACTTTCTAATTCTAATCTTGAGTTCATTTTAACACGACCTACATCTGAAAGATCGTATCTATCAGAGCTAAAAAATAAATTATTAAATATTTGAGCAGCAATTTCAGCTGTTGGTGGTTCACCAGGTCTTAAAATCTTATAAACTTCTGTTATTGCTTCATTTTTAGTTTCATTTTTATCACTTAAAATTGTTTGTAGTAAATATGAACCTTTGTTTATTGCATTTGTTGTTGAAATTTGAATTGTAGAAATTTTTGATTCAATAATAGTTTGCAAAATTGTATCATTAAGTTCAGTTCCTATTTTGAATGCTTCTTCTTCACTTATAATAATATCTTTATGAAGAAATTTACCATAAAGAGCTTCTGTAGTTACGATAATTTCTTTTAATCCATCGTTAGAAAGTTTTTTTGCTGACAAAAAATTAATTTTATCACCTAGTTTTATAACTACTTTACCATTTTTAGAGTCTATTACTTCTTCTGAAAAATTTTTAGCTTTATAATTTTCTGGATTAAATTTAGTTTTCCATTTTTTTAAACTCGCATCATAAGTAAATTTTTCTTTTTCATAAAATTCATCAGCAATTTCAGGTTTGGTAAAACCCAAAGCCATTAATAAAGTGGAAACAAATATTTTCTTTTTTCTGTCAATTCTAAAATATAAAAAATCCTTAACATCATATTCAAAATCTAACCATGATCCTCTATTAGGTATGACTCTACAATTAAAAAGTAGTTTTCCACTTGCATGTGATTTGCCCTTATCATGATCAAAGAATACACCTGGACTTCTGTTAATTTGATTTACAACAACTCTTTGTACTCCATTAGTAATAAAAGTACCACTATCTGTCATCATGGGGACTTCACCCATATAAACTTCTTGTTCTTTAGCAGACAGAATATCTTTAGTATTATTTTCTTGATCTATCTCATAAACAACTAATCTTAATGTACATTTAAGTGCAGATGAATATGTTAAACCTCTTTGTATACATTCTTCGGTATCGAATTTAGGTTTTTCTAATCTGTATGAAACATATTCTAAGGTTGCTTTGTCATTTAAATCCTCGATCGGAAAAATACTTTTAAAGACTCTGTCAAAACCTTTAATATCTTGTTCATTAGCATCAGACTTAAAATCAGTTAATTGTTTGTAGGAATTTTTTTGTACTTCAATAAGATTAGGTATAGACAAGCTTTCTTTTAGCTTACCAAAATTTTTTCTTATATTTTTTTTTTCTGTAAAAGATAATTGCATCTATACTAAGTAACTGATTAAAAAATAATCAGTTATAAATACTTTCTAATTAATTTATTTAAGTTCTACTTTTGCGCCAGCTGCTTCCAACTTAGCTTTTAATTCTTCGGCATCTTTTTTATTTACACCTGCTTTAACTTCCTTGGGTGCGCCTTCAACTAAATCTTTTGCTTCTTTTAAGCCTAGAGAAGTAGCTGCTCTAACTTCTTTAATAACATTAATTTTTTTATCACCAGCAGAAATTAGCATGACAGTAAATTCGTCTTTTTCTTCAGCTGGTGCTGCGCCACCGGCTGCTGCTGGAGCTGCTGCAGCCATTGCTGTAACACCCCATTTTTCTTCAAGTTGTTTTGATAGTTCAGCTGCTTCAACAACAGTTAAACTTGATAAGTCTTCAATAATTTTATTAAGATCAGGCATTTTATATCACCAATTTGTTAAGTTGTTTTTTCAGAATTTTCAAGGGACAAAGTACTCATTTTTTCAGAACGTGCAAGTAAAATACTCACAAATTTAGATGCAGGTGTAGCTAAAATTCCAACTATATTTGCTCTTGCCTCATCAAGTGTTGGTAAATTTGCGACATTTTGTACTGCTACTTGATCTAGAATATCTTTTCCCATAATTCCACCAAGTAATTTAAGTTTTTCATTAACTTTCGCAAATTTCGATAATATTCTTGCAGACATAATAGCATCATTTGAAAAGGCTACGGCTGTAGGACCTGTAAAAAGATTAGATAAATCTTTGCATTTAGTTTTTTCCAAAGCTAATTTTGTAATTCTATTTTTTGTTATTTGAAATTTTATTCCATGTTCTCTCATTTGCGCTCTTAAATCATCTAACTGGTTCATCGTTAGGCCTTGGTAATGAGTAACTAATACAGCCTCACTATTTTCAAATTGAGATGTTATATTAGTTATGTAATTTTTTTTTTGTTCTTTATTCAGCATAATTATATACTTTTTCCTAATTTAACTTTGTAAGAAACTCCCATACTTGATGTTACAAAAGTGTTTCTAATTAATTCACCTTTTAAAGTATTGTTTCCTTTTTCTTTTTCCAAGACATCTAAAATTGCATGATAGTTTTTTAACAGTTGATCATCATGAAAAGATTTTTTACCAATACTGACACCAATATTGCCATCTTTGTCATTCCTAATTTCTGCTTGTCCTGATTTGGCATCAGTTACAGCTTGCTTTATGTTCTCTGATACAGAGCCAAGTTTAGGGTTTGGCATTAAACCTTTTGGTCCTAAAATTTTACCAAGTTTTGAAAGTTTTATCATCATACCAGGTGTACATATTAACTTCTCAAAATTTAATTCACCACTTTTAATTTTTTCTATAAATTCGTCGCTACCAACTAAGTCGGCTCCAGCGTCTTTAGCTTCTTTTGCTTTTGCATCTTCACAAACAACAGCAACTTTTACTTTTTTACCCGTTCCTCCTGGTAAATTAACTACTGTTCTAATATTAACTTCACCCTTTTTCTGTTTATTGTTAACTTGAAAACTTAAATCAACAGACTCGTCAAATTTTGTTGTACAATTTTTTTTTACTAAAGGTAATAATTTCTCTATGACATCAGCTGTTAGGTTTTTTGTTTTTTCTGGCAGCTTCCTATATCTTTTTGAAGTCATTATTCCTTAACCTCTATTCCCATTGATCTAGCTGATCCTGCAATAATTTTTACTGCTTGTTCTAGGTCATGAGCATTTAGATCTTTCATTTTTTGCGTTGCAATTTCTTCTGCTTGTTTTTTTGTAATTGAACCGGCAATACTTCTTCCTGGTTCTTTAGATCCACCTTTTAATTTTGCAGCTTCTTTAATAAAGTGTGATGCGGGTGGTGATTTAATTACAAAATCAAATTTTTTATCTTTATAAACTGTAATAATAACAGGAATTGGTTTGCCAGCAAAAGCTTTAGTCTTATCATTGAAAGCTTTACAAAATTCCATTATGTTAATCCCACGTTGACCTAAAGCCGGTCCAACGGGTGGAGCTGGGTTAGCTTGACCACCATTAATTTGTAATTTTATATATCCACTAATTTCTTTTGCCATTAACTTTCTTTCTCTACTTGGTTATATTCTAAATCAACTGGAGTTGGTCTACCAAATATCGAAACAGAAACTTTTAGTCTAGATTTCTCTTCATCAATTTCTTCAACCATTCCACTAAACGATGCAAAAGGTCCGTCAACAACTTGAACTTTTTCACCAATTATATATTCTATACCAGATTTTGGTTGGGCTACGCCATCTTTTATTTGTCCTAATATCTTATTTATTTCATCATCTGAAACAGGTAGGGGAATGCCTTTTGACCCTAGAAAACCACTAACTCTCTTAATACCCTTAATCATGTGATAAATATCATTATCCATTTCACTCTTTATTAAGACGTAACCAGGAAAATATTTTTTCTTTCTTTGTACCCTTTTTCCTCTTTTTACTTCTGTTATATCATGTGTTGGTACAACAATTTCCTCTATTTTTTCTGATATCTTAGCTTTATCTGCCTCTTCTCTTATAAGTGAAGAAACTTTATTTTCAAAGTTTGAGTGTGATTGGACGATGTACCAATTTTTCATTAAATACTAACCTTGAGTAAAAGTTCTAAAAAAAACTTTAAAATTTGATCTAAAAGTAAAAAAAATAAAGAAGCAACTACAGCCATGGCAAGAACCATTAAGGTTCCCTGCATTGTTTCTTTATTTGTGGGCCAGGAAACTTTAAACGCTTCTTGTTTTACTTCTTGAATAAATTTTAACGGATTTTTCATAATTATTTAGCTTTTATTGGCAGGAGCGGAGGGACTCGAACCCTCAGCCTCCGGTTTTGGAGACCGGCGCTCTACCAATTGAGCTACACTCCTATAGAGTTTACTCTATAATCTTAGTTACTACTCCAGCTCCAACTGTTCTACCACCTTCACGAATAGCAAAATTTAATTTTTCACTCATCGCAATCGGCGTGATTAGTTTAACAGTAAATTTAGCATCATCACCAGGCATAACCATTTCTGTACCAGCTGGTAATTCTACTTCACCTGTTACATCAGTTGTTCTAAAATAAAACTGAGGTCTATACTTAGTGAAGAAAGGAGTATGTCTTCCACCCTCTTCTTTTTTAAGTACATAAGCCTGAGCTTCAAATTTAGTATGCGGTGTAATTGAACCAGGTTTACAAAGGACTTGTCCTCTTTCAACATCAGTTCTTTCAACACCTCTTAAAAGTACACCAATATTATCTCCTGCTTCACCAGAATCTAAAAGTTTTCTGAACATTTCAACTCCAGTACAAACTGATTTTTTAGTTTCTCTAACACCAACAATTTCAATTTCTTCACCAGTTTTAACAACACCAGATTCAACTCTACCAGTTACAACTGTACCTCTTCCAGAGATTGAAAAAACATCTTCAACAGGCATTAAGAAAGGTTTATCAATTTCTCTAACAGGCTGTGGAATAAACTCATCAACTGTTTTCATTAATTCTAAAATTGAATTTTTTCCAATTTCATCATCTCTTCCTTCTACAGCAGCTAAAGCAGAACCTTTAGTAATTGGTGTTTTATCACCTGGATATTTATAAGAAGTTAAAAGTTCTCTAATCTCTTCTTCAACAAGTTCAATCATATCCTTATCATCTACTTGATCAACTTTGTTTAAGTAAACAACCATTGAAGGTATTCCAACTTGTCTTCCTAAAAGAATATGTTCTCTAGTTTGAGGCATCGGTCCATCAGCAGCATTGACTACTAAGATAGCTCCATCCATTTGAGCTGCACCTGTAATCATGTTTTTTACATAGTCAGCGTGACCTGGGCAATCTACGTGTGCGTAATGTCTCTTGTCAGTTTCATACTCAACGTGAGCAGTTGATATTGTAATTCCTCTTTCTTTTTCTTCAGGAGCTTTATCAATTTGATCATACGCAGTAAAAGTTGCAGTTGAACCAGCTGTCTCAGATAACACTTTTGTGATCGCTGCAGTTAATGTTGTTTTACCATGGTCGACATGACCAATTGTACCAATGTTACAGTGTGGTTTATTTCTTACGAACTTTTCTTTTGACATTTATTTTTTACCTCAGTTTTTTGTTTTATTAATAATTTCTTTTTTCTTGGAGCGGGTAAAGAGAATCGAACTCTTACATCCAGCTTGGAAGGCTAGCGTTCTACCATTGAACTACACCCGCACATCACC
>Ga0115000_10003069_pt1 | contig 14047 bp, 15 predicted proteins | sample ArcticOcean_MG_C_6_FD_89690 | JGI IMG/M metagenome (GOLD analysis project Ga0115000, IMG submission 89690) | Marine microbial communities from western Arctic Ocean - ArcticOcean_MG_CB8_128 | ecosystem: Environmental > Aquatic > Marine > Oceanic | place: Arctic Ocean: Canada Basin | collected...
AGTTGTTTCCTACCAAAAGATTCTGATTTCTTTTTGTCGGTAGTGTAGTATTCAGAAGCTAAATTTTTATACATAATTCTGGTGTCTCTAAAATATTTTAACATTCCCTTCATAGCGTCGGTAATATCACATTCTGGGAAAACATTGTGTACTAGTTGTATTGAGGGGTAGAGTGAACTAAAATCTAATTTTAGTACGTTTGTTGAGTATCCAGTTTTTACTAGTCTAGATAACCCACCAACGAAAGGTCTTTTACTGTCTTTCTGTGGTACAGCTAACCCTTTATGGTATGACCAAGCCAACATCAACATTTTCCAAAGTGTAGCTGTTCCCATTGTAGATACTCTTTCATAAGAAGTTGGGACCATACTTGCTAATAGGAACGAACCTTGGTTAAATTGTTCGTCCACTTCCATAGTCTCCCATAAGTCATCCATTAGATACTGTTCGACTATTTTGGCTCCACCAACCTTTTTATAAACATCCGGGAACTTTTTATCTATATCAAATAAACCTTCAGACCCAACCGGTTTATATTTTCCATTATCTACATTTAAATAAAACTCCTTATTCTCCCTATGTGTTGAGGCTATTTTATCACCCTCCACATACACTCGGTTAGGTTTTTCTCCCTTAGTGAACTTAGTTATATACTTTAAACCCCAACTCTTTATTTCTGAATTAATTGTTTGTGCACGTCTTACCGCGTGTGCAATATCTAATGAATTACAACCCCATATCTTTATTTGTTGGTACTCTTCAATTTCAGCCCCCAATTTTAAAACACTATCCTTAAATTTATACCCTTCATTAGGATTTAGGGTTTTGAACTTCTTGGTGTCCATTTGTAATATTTCTGCCCGTTTAAATAACCAATTCCAGTCAAAATTAGATGAGTTGTACCCACCAACTATACTGGGTTGTACCTCTTGTATTGTTTCAAAAAATTTATATATTGCCTCAGATTCTTCTAAATCATTGTCCCCAATCTCTATTACTTTCTCAAAACCCCTATTATCCTTCATACCAATCATGAAAATTCTTCCATCTTCTGGGTTTAAGGATGTAGTCTCTAAATCAAAAACAAATCTGTGTATATCATCATAAGATTCAAAACCCTTAAATAACCTTTTTTCTTTTTGTACTAAGTATTGTTCTATAGGTGGTAAAATCATTATTGCGTCTCTATTATCCTCACCCCAAGGATTCAAACCACCCTGTTTAAAAAAGCTTACTAAATCTCTATAAGTTTTTGTTGTTTTTATTAAATAAGTTAGACCATTATTTAATCTTTCGTCATCACCAGTGTATAACTTTTCTATTAATATACCGTATTTAGTTATAGCTTCTTTTTGGGCTTGCTTATTTCCACGATAAAAATTCTTCTTACTTAAGTCACCAACCCAACAAAAAGGTACAAAAGTATCCGTTTCTATAACCTTACCCTTATCTGGGTATTCTTTAATTTTATATATTTTACTACTTCTCCACCCATATTCCAAAGCAACAATATATTGCTCAGGGTCATTACCGTGTAAAAATTCTTCTATTTCTTGTCTGGTTGCTTTTTCTATTGGGGTATCCATAATTTAGTTGTATTTCAATACACTCAAATATAGATAAATAATGTTGGTTAATCAATAAAAATTAACAAGGTAAAGTACATGGTGAACTAACAAAAGAATCACTAATATTGATGTATAGGTTTTCTCGTATAGGAACAATTAGTTCGGAGCAATCCTGTTCATGAAAATATATAATAAATTGTCCTTCAAATCTACCTTCTTTTTTAACGTCATTTGGTTTCCATTTATAATATACATAATATTCAACTTCAGAATTTACAGATGTTGGTGTCTTAGATACAAACCCACCACTTTTATTTAGTATTTTAGGTATACCTGTAGTGGTATCCTTCATTGAGAAGTATATACTTGAGTTTGCTAGTTTTTCGTGGAAGTTTTTAAAGTCATTTCTACCATCTTGTACTAGTTGCATTTTAAGTATTGGTTCTATCGAGTTTTTTCTTATAAAAAATTCCATTTATCTTATTTTATTATAAATATCATACATATTAGTTACTGACAACCAGAACATGGTGCTTGACTCTGTATGTTAATCGTTACCCCAGGAATCGCTTGTACTTGAGCATAGGTCATTGATGCACCAACTGGTGCACCTTGACCTATTAACCATATCCCTGCCGTAATCCAGTCATATGTTGTACCTATAGTATTCCAAGTGTTTGTCACACCATTATAAGTAGCGGAATATGATGTTATTTGGTATAGAATGAATAAACCACCATTGAACCCATTACACCCCGCACAACTTGGAGTAGCATTACCCCTTTCTAGTTCAAAATAAACATCCCCAAAAGATACTGATTGATTTCCGTTTGCTGGGTTTATAAAGTATTCTAGCTGTTCTGTGGTAGTTGCTGTACCACCAAATATCATTCCCGCACAACTTCCTGGTGGTGGACTAGTAGTTTGTGGTGGACACCCTCCTGTTGGTGGGTTAGTGTCAGGTGGACCTTCTGTTATTGGTGCTGTTGCTAAGCCACAGTCCACACACCCATTGTTACAATTTTTACATTCCTCACAATCTACTAAAGAATATCTATTTTTATTAATTAAAAAATTGTGATATATTTCATCTGGTGTTAATGGTACCTCATAATACATCATCTGTGATATGCCACCAACAAAAGAACCACCAAAATTATCACTAAGTAACCGCCTATCTGTGGTTAGGTCTAGTTTGGTTGTGGTTGTGGTACTAGTTATAGTACATTGGTCAGCACTTAGTGGTAGATTTTGTTGTAACAAACTTTCTCTAAGTCCAAAAGTACCTCCACCCCAAGACATGTTATACGCAACCCCTACTTGGGTTTGTTTATTAGTGTTTAATTGTCTAGGTATTATTTCTTCGTAATTCTCTACTTTATGTACTCTTCTACCATTTACGTAAAATGTTAGTGTACCTAATCTATATTCTCTTTCGTTAAACCAACTTTGTACTTGTGCTCCATGACAATTAAAATCAAAATATGCATCTTCTATAAACCTAGGATATTGGTCCTTACATGGTTCTTTTTCTGGTGTTGGTGTTACTGGATGACACCCAAAGGCTCCACCATTACTCGCTACGTGACTACCATACCTTTCAAACTTATCCAACCTAATCTTAACTAAATCATTAACCCCACCATTATTGTATATCTCACAATCTTCTAGGTAAAGATTTCTATCAAACACAACATCTACCTGAATCCAAGTCTGGGCACAATTACCACTATGGGTTATAAATTGACATATTGGGTCCGAATAACTTTCTTCTATAACATACCCACAATCAAACGTCATGCCGGTATTACAATCTTCTGATTCGTATTCGTGAGTAGAATGGTTATAGATTTCCGTACTTCCTGTGGTCTTACAAGTACCGGTGTACCTGAGGGTTCTATACCCCAACCTCATATCGTCAGTTAGTCTAACACCAAAAGCATTACTATATACGTCGTATTCTGGGTTTGGTGATTTGTTCTGATTCGTTAACTTTACCTCAGTTTCCTCTGTATTGCAACATCCGGTCACCCCAGTTAATGTAGTACAAGCTGATAAATGGTCTAATTGTGTGTCAGCGGATTGTCCGCCCCTGTTTTGGTATTTATCTTCCGCTCTTATTCCTTTATAGAAAAAGAACCCTCCATTTCCGGTATCCCCAAGGGCAATTCCATATTGCATACCCTGACTATAATTTAATAGATTATTTGGTTCGTCAGTACCTGAGGCAAGTGGACTACAAACAGTTGTTGCACTCCCGAAATTGATTGTGGTAGCTGTAGTTGTTGATTGGTAGTAGTTCCACCCACTAGTATTATAACAATTACCGTAATACCCACAGGCTATTGTCTGGTCACCCACTGGTGGTGTACAGCAGGGTGGTATAGTAGTTGTAGCACTAGTGGTACAAAGTTGAGAGATACTATCGGATATTGTGTTTAATTTTAAATAAGTTTCAAATGACCATCCTTTGTTTGGTCTTGTTGGTAATACCTCATACGGATAACCATATAATTTATAGAATCCTTGATAGAACCCACCTCGTAGGTCTTGGTAGTATCCGGATGCATCAGAGTTATTTAAAATACTTGTGTCGGTATACCAGACATACGCGTTGGGCGCTACTTGTGGGTATCCAAATCCTTTAACTTGGTGCATCTTGAACCTTTTATCATAAGAAAACGGGTCAAATGTTAGGGCACCTGGTAAAGTATTGTATAAGTCTATACATTGTTTATTTTTAAATTGGTTTACGTTATATAGTCCGTTATCTAACCCCGTGAATATAGCGTCACATATTTTAAATGGTGTTTGTCCACTATAAGGACATTCACAGGAAGATTTTGCTTTGGACCAATTGTTCTTACTTAGGATAACAAATGGTCGATAGTTATTATTGGTGTAATAGTCTGAAAAAGTAGGTGCCGTATATGGGACAAACTGATACCCACAATTTGTTACTGGTTGTGTACTACACGTACTAGCTGTTAGGTCAATCCACACAGGTAGTCTATCACCATCGTTATAACCTATAATATTATTAGACCACATAACTTCCTGGTTATAGTCTTTTTCGTCAGAAGCTAAAAATAAATCATAGTAGCTACTATAATTAATTTTGGTGTCCAATCTATTAAAATAATAATTGTTTAAATTTTGTGTTCCCATATATTAATAAATACTATTTGATTGCTTTAGATATTTATAAATAAAAGAAAATGAAAAGAATTGAAGCAATTAGTCATGTTATTAAAGAACTTAAATTAATTAAGGGTGGGTTAATGTCTGGAAAATCAACAGAACCATTAGCTTTCTTAAAGTTATCTGAGGTTTTTAAATTTAATATTTACCCTAAATCTGATAGGTTTGTAGCTACCCGTTTAGATGAAGCTTCTCAAACTAATGATACTAAAAAACATATTAGTATTGTGAATGAAATATTAAATAGTGATGAGTTAGATGAACAAGGTACTCAGGAGATGTATGCTATGGTTGATGGGAAGATAACGAAGGTAGGACAAACTAGTTCCACGTCTTATACACCAACAGGAACAACTACTGGTGAAACTACTGAAGTTAATGAATTATTAGATTTTGATGGGTCTATTCAGAGTAGTAAGATACCTCCTGGAACTACGGATAACAAAACTATGAGTTCTAAAAAAACAACGGATGATGTGGTTAAAGCTACTACACAAACTGGTGTTTGGAGTGGTGGTGGTCACTATTTTAAAAGATATTACCAAGAATCTATAGAAGAATTAGGTGAACATGATATGAGTGATGTGTTGGGGTATGAGGATACTGAATTTAAAAACGCTAAAGAGACCATCGATTACTTTGAAGATGAACATGATATGGGTGAAGGTGAGTCTATTGAAAGAGCTGAGGCTATGGGTAAGACTCTTGGGTTGGATGAACGTGGACAACAAAGATTAACTGAAAAAGAAAGATTAAAAAAATTGTCTGAGGATAAGGCTCGTAAGATGATTGAGGTTCTTTTATCTAATAAGTCTGATTCTGGTGATATGTTTGAAAAAGATTTAGATATTATGGATAGTAAACTAAAAAAAATTGTTAAGTATTATAAGAATGGTAAGTCAAAGGATGAATTATTATCTACCATAAATAAGTATTGGGGGGATGAATAGTGATTTGAAAGATGATAAGTATGTGTTTCCTGACCCATTACTGGACACATTAAGGTCTAATTTACAGACTTTAAGTCCTAGTGATAAAGGATACAATAGATGCAATAACATGGTAAATGACGGTAGTTTGACCTACCCCCAAGCAAAAAAGTTTAAACACGAATTAGAAAATGAACTAGAAGGCAATGATTATGAGGTAGTCGGAGGTGATGATGTGTTAGATTTTATAAACGATTCTCTCGGTAGACGAAGAGAGGGTGTTCATAACTCTAAAAAAATCAGACAAAATACGGGGGAAGAAAATGCTTTTAAAAAAACACACACAAAAGATAAGTCTAAAAACCCAACTAAAGTAAGGAAAATAAAAGTAGCTACAAGTAGTGATGATATAAATAATAATAGAGCTGTTTATGAAGAAATAGACAGAATAAAACAATTAATAAAATAAAAAATTATGGCAGATTTTAATCAAAAACAACCAGGACAACAACTAACTGATTTGGCTAAACAGTATAGAGAAATAAATTTAGTAAAAAATCCTTATCCGGTATCTGATTCTGACGGATATAGCCCTAACCACCCAAATGCCTTAGCTGATGGTGACGATAAAGGTAGGGGTAATGGTATATATCTAGATGTATTTGGTGATGATATAGGGACTCGTACCGATATTCATGGTAATGGGGAAGTTAATACCGGTAGAGTTAATAACCTTAAGACAAATTTATATAGTAAGAATAATACGTATAGTGCTGGAAATATAGATTCTGGTAATGGCTATGCACCACAACAATAAATAAATGAAATTACTAGGTTCATTAATAGAATTACTAACTGAGAATGTTTCTAATAGTATCATTAAAGATGCTATTACTAATAAGCATACATGTGACTTAAGGTATCTAGATGACGAAAAATTACCTAATGGTGGTAATGTTAGAACAATCGAACCAGTAGCTTATGGGTATTCTAAAAAAGGTAACCCAGTAATTAGAGCCTATCAAACATCCGGACCCTCTTTAAAAGTTAACGAAAAGGGTGTACCTTTACCTGACTGGAGATTATTTAGGGTTGATAGGGTAAAAAGTATGAAACCAAAGAAAGGTGAAGGTAGCTTATTCTTGACTTTTAGTGAACCTCCATTATATAACCCTGTAGGGGATAACTCTATGGATAGACTAATGTATAACTCAAAATTTTAATTATGGCAGACATTTCAACATTACAACAATCTTTAATAAACGCAAAAAAAATTATGAATAAGGTTGGTGATAGTAATATTACTAGGAACAGTGGGGGATTAACTAATTCTAACCCACCACAAAATATTAACATGGAAAGTGTTCAACAACACATGCCTGATATGTCTTCAGTGCAACCACTTCCAGACATCCCTACCTCAACTATTGGTGATAGACAGGACCTATCACCAAAATCTTCAATTACTGAAGAAAGAATTAATAAATCCAAATTACCCGATGCTATTAAAAAAGCTATGATTAAAAACCCAATACCTGATGTTCCCTTTGGTGGTGGCTCTGTAGGTTTAGATGAGGGGTTTTTAAAAAATGTTAGAACGGAAATGGATAAGCAGGGAATGCCCACCAACCAAACTAATGTTTCGAAAGCTATTGTAGAACAAGTGCAAACTTCTAACACTAAAAAGATTTCATCTGGTAATTTAAAGTCTATAATAAAAGAAGCTGTTAAAGAACTATTGGATGAGACAATTACTGCTAAATTAAACGAATCTATTGGTCCTAGAACAGATGCTGGAGAAAACTTCCAATTTACCGTCGGTAATAAAGTGTTTTATGGTAAAATAACTTCCAGTAAAACCGTAAAATAGAACACAAACCCCTTTGACATATTAATATTTTTGTTTTATCATTAATCTATGGAAAAAACAAAGTATAAAATTTTAGTTTTGCCTAGTGATAGAACTGGGGTATCTAAATTTCGGTCGGTGGACCCACACACTTATTTACAAGATATGTATCCTGATGAATTTTGGGTTGATATTGTTTATGAACCCCCTTATCATGACGATGCTTGGTGGAAAAAATATGATTTAGTTCATTACCATAGAAGTATTGGTCCAGATTATGACGCATCAAAGGCAGTTGCAAAAAGATTAACCAAGTGGGGAATCCCCCACATAATGGATTTGGATGATTATTGGTTACCTACGGTGGACCACCCAGCACATATGATAGTTAAGACAAATGGGATTGATAAAAAAATCAAGGAGAATCTACAACATGCTAGATATGTTACCACAACCACCAAAGTATTTGCTGAGGAAATTAGTAAACTCAATAAAAATGTATATGTATACCCAAACGCTATTGACCACAAAGAAAAACAGTATGTACCTCAACCAATAAAGTCTAATAAGGTTAGAATTGGTTGGCTAGGTGGGTCGTCACATATTAAAGATTTAGAGATTCTTAGTGGTATGTCCGGAAGATTATATTCGGAAAGAAAAGACCAATTTCAAATGGTTTTATGTGGGTACGATTTAAGGGGTAGTATGACTGTTATGGACCAAAAAACTGGGAAACAGACACAACGACCAATTGAGCCTCACGAATCTGTATGGTATAAATACGAACAAATAATGACTGACAACTATCGTATAATTAATGATGGAGGGTACGAAAAAGAATTATTATCTTTTAAGAAAAAAGGCATTAGTGGTGACCTAGACTCAAATTATAGAAGAGTTTGGACCAAACCAATAACCACCTACGCTTCTAATTATAACAATTTTGATATTAGTATTGCTCCGTTAAAAGAACATCTTTTTAATAAGGTAAAATCACAACTTAAAGTTATAGAAGCTGGATTCCATAAAAAAGCTCTAGTAATCCAAGATTACGGACCTTATACTATAGATTGTATAAACGCTTTAGATAAGGGTGGGACAATCAATAACAGTGGAAACGCTTTAATGGTGAAAAAAGAAAGAAACCATAAGCAGTGGTACCAACACCTTAAAAGACTAATAGATAGTCCCGCTCTAGTGGAAGATTTAGGTGAAAGGTTATACGAGACTGTTTTCCCACAATACACCTTAGAAACGGTAACTAGAAATCGTGCTGAGTGGTATAAAGAATTAATAAGAAAATCATAAAAAATAAAAAAATAAAAAAATTAAAAAAATGGCAGTAGAAATCAACATAATAGAAAATGGTCCAATCTTGGTGAAGGGGGAAACACTAGTAACTAAGGGTGGTGAGAAAATAGAAGTAACTGAACAGTATGCATTGTGTAGATGTGGACAAAGTAATAATCAACCGATGTGTGACGGAACTCACAAATCGTGTAATTTTAAAGGATAAAAATATGTACTACCAAGCAATCGTAGCATTCGAAACTGGTATCGTGGACAACGAAGGTACCCCAAAAGTTAAAAAATTTAAATATATTGTAGAATCAGAATCTGTATTTGAAGCTAATAAAAGATTATCTCATTACTTATCGGAAGATACTAGAGACTCTGAAGTTATATCCGTAGTTAAAGCACCGTATGAAGATATTCTACATCCAGAATTAACACCTAAATATTATGGATAGGGGAAGTAAGGAAAGTAATACATGGAAAAGTATACAGAAATTATCGGGTGAACCAGGTTCAAAAACTATGGACTCTAACATACTTTTAGCTGGTATGGGTATTGATGCTGATATGGCCCAATTAATTGAGGACCAAGCTGTTAATGCCGCGATGGAGGATGTAAAGGTTAAAGTTAACTTTAAGAATGTCTCGTCAAACCCAGACCCAACACACAAATATTTAGATGACAGTGGTATGGATTTAAGAGCTAACCTACAAGATGAGTTAGTGATAGCTCCTTGGGAAAGAGGTATGGTCCCTACTGGTCTATCTTTTGAGTTACCTGAAAGTTATGAGATACAGGTTAGACCTAGGAGTGGTTTAGCAGCTAAAAAGGGAATAACTGTATTAAATACTCCAGGTACTGTCGATAGGGGGTATAATGGTGAAATAATAGTAATTTTAGTTAACCTTAGCAATCAACCTTTCACAATTAAGAATGGGGACAGAATAGCACAAGCTGTTATATCACCAGTCATATCTGGTAGGTGGTGTAAATTAACAAAAAAAAATACCCTATCCAATACCAATAGAGGAGATGGTGGGTTTGGTTCTACAGGAATAGAATAACATAAAAAATAAAATATAATGTCCTTATCTGTAATTTTCAGTACTAAAAAAATAAATAATGAGTTCGTAGAAGTTATAAAATCTACTTCTGGCATCCATAATATAGAAGTATTACCTTATGAGAATCCTGGGAAGTATTCTTTAACTGAAGTGTATAATATGGGTTTGGAAAAGTCCACTAATAATATTGTGGTTTTTTGTCATGACGATATAAAATTTGACACACCTAATTGGGGTAGAAAACTTTTAAATCATTTTAAAAGAAATAAATCTACTGGTATAGTTGGTGTTGCGGGCACCTCCTATATGGGTAAAACAGGTAAGTGGTGGGATGTCCAATCCCAAATGGTGGGGCAAGTATATCACGAAAATGAAGGTAAAAGATGGTTGTCCACATATTCTAAAAATATAGGTAATAAATTATACGATGTTGTATTAGTTGATGGTTTATTTTTTGGTATAAATAAGTCTATAATCAAAAATACTTTTAATGAGGACGTTAAGGGGTTTCATTTTTATGATGTAGATTTTTGTTTTTCTAATTATTTAGATGGGGTTACTCTGGGTGTTTGTACTGATATTAAAATAACTCACTTATCTATTGGGATGACTAATAACGAGTGGGACCAGAATAGATTAGATTTTGCAGAAAGGTATAAAGATAGTCTTCCTGTTTCTATTAAAACACCAGAAATAAACACCTTTATATTTGTACATGACCAAGAAATTGTTAAACAATATAATAAACATAATAAATTTCATATGTTAGGTGAATTTACTTATGTATTTGTTGGTTATGGTGATTATTCAGAAATAGAACATTTAGATAATGTTATAATTGCCTGTGACTTAGAACATAACCTTGAGTCGTACCCTAAATTTACAGCTTTTACTGGTTGGTACGCGTTATGGAAAAATAAATTAATAACCAACGATAACCCGGTATTATTATTAGAATATGATGTAATATTAGTTGATGACTTTATACAACACTTACTTAAACCAATAGAAGACGGTGCTAACATGATTGGGTTCACTCCATTTCCTATGAGCAATTATCATTTTATAGATAATAGTGATTGGGTTAAAACAGTAAACGAAGCTATAATGCAAGTATATCATACTGATGTTGTGGGTTCACTAAAACCACAAATAGTAGAAGCTGTTAAAAATAATGCTAACCCTATGTGGATGAGTACTAATAACATTTTTATGAGTAATAAAGTTTTTAATGATTACCTTACTTGGTTCGAACCTTTGATTGATTTGGTTAAGTACGATAAAAACATAGGCCATGGTCAAGAAAGATGTTTAACTTTTTACCCTATCATTAATAAGCTACCGTATAGTTTTTTACCTGGAATACTGACACATTCCCAACTAGATTCTCACAAAACACAAGGTCATGATGTTAACTATGACGAATCCTTAAAAAAATTAATTAGTAATGAAAAATAAAAAAATAATAAGTGTTAGTTTATGGGGTGATAAAGAGATTTATAATAAGGGTCTGATATCAAATCATAAGTTATTAAATACAATATATAAAGATTGGTCTTTGGTTGTTTATTATGATGATAAAATTACCCAAGAATCAAAAGATTATATAGTTACCAACAATATCGAATCTTATAATATGACTACTAGTAATATAGATGGGATGATGTGGAGATTTTTAATCTCTGATAAATATGAGGAGGGACATGTTATTTTTAGAGATTGTGATTCTAGAATTAGTTTACGTGAAGAGTTAGCGGTTAAAGAATGGATTGATAGTGGTAAAACAATACATGTTATGAGGGACCACCCATACCATAGAATACCTTATGGGAATAATAGTCTAGGTATATTAGGTGGTATGTGGGGAATTAGTCTTGGTAAATTAAATATAAAAGAATTGATAGATAAATTTATGTTGGATAATAAAGAAGGTTCTGTGGGTTACGGGTGTGACCAAACATTCTTAAAAGAAATATATAATAAATTTATAAATGATAAATACGTACATGACGAGTTTTTTGAGGGTAATAGATTTCCAATAAAAAGGGATGATTATCGTTTTGTTGGTGAAAGAATTGACGAAAATGAAAATCCTGTAGGTACAGATTATTTAATACTTAAACAGGTAATTGGTTAAAAAAGAGAGAATATGAAATGTTTAGTAACAGGAGGAGCTGGGTTTATCGGTTCACATATAGTAGATAGACTTATTAATGATGGTCACGAAGTATTGGTGATTGATAATGAGTCAGCAGATGCACACGATAATTTTTATTACAATAATAAAGCTGTTTATCATAAATTAAATATAAAAAACTATGAAGATATAGAACCATTATTTAATGGTGTTACCTACGTTTTCCATTTAGCTGCTGAATCTAGAATACAACCTACAATAGAAAAACCTGTAGAAGCTTGTATGGTTAATTTTATAGGTACCACTAATGTATTAGAGTCCTCAAGGGTTAATGGTGTGAAGAGGGTAATGTATTCTTCTACATCGGCAGCATACGGTTTAAAAAATAAACCACCTTTAAAGGAAACCATGTCTAGAGATTGTTTAAACCCTTATTCTGTTTCAAAAGTGGGTGGTGAGGATTTATGTAAGATGTACCACACATTATACGGATTAGAAACTATAATATTTAGATATTTTAATGTGTATGGTGAAAGACAACCCCTAAAAGGTCAGTATGCTCCAGTAATAGGTTTATTTATGAGACAAAAAGAAAATAACACACCTATGACAATTATAGGTGATGGTTTACAAAAAAGGGATTTTACCAATGTAAATGACGTTGTTGAAGCTAACATATTGGCTTCAACTTGTGATAACCCACTTGCTTTAGGTCAGGTAATGAATATAGGTACTGGGGTAAATTGTACCATATTAGAGTTGGCTAAATATATAGGTGGTGAGTATAAATTCGTACCAGCTAGACCAGCAGAATCCAGAGTCTCATTAGCCGATGCATCCAAAGCTAAGTCATTAATAGGGTGGCAAGCTAAAAAGACATTAATTCAATACATAAAAGAAAATCAATGAAAATAACTGAATCAACCACAATAACTGTATGTATACCATGCCATATTAGTCACGTAAAAAGATTAGAACCTTTATTTAAATCTTTAGAATTACAAACTAGATTACCTGATGAAGTTATTGTTCTAATAAATCCGGTAAAAGAAGATGAGCGTGACACCATAGTTACCCCAACCACAACATTAAATGTTAACTTTATACTATCTGAGAATTCAAATTCACCAGCATCGGCTAGAAATGAATGCGTTAAACATGTCACCACTAAAGATGACACTTATAATAATATTATATCCTTTATTGATGCTGATGACATACCTAGTCCAAATAAATTACAGTATGTAGAAAATTTCTTTAATAGTCCCGCATCATACATGGATGATGGGGTAGCGTTAGTCCATAGTTTTCAGACTAACAACGAATCTTTTCCAGAAGACACTACGACTACTGGTTATACTAAATACGAGCCGTGTGAAATAAACCCAACATGTACTAATCTACAAGTTAAGAGTAACTCACCTATTCATCACGGACATGTTTCGGTGAAAAAAGAAGTTTTTGAGACCCTACAATATAACCCTGACTACTATAGAGGTGAGGATGGATTATTCCTTCAAGAAATAATAAGAAGTGGAAAAAAAGTTTTTTACCTTCATGAGGTTCTAATGTCCTACAATACCGAACATTCCTTTGTTAAATAATAACATATACATACATCACCACTTAGGTTTAGGTGACCACATTGTTTGTAATGGTTTGGTTAGAAAAATCGTATCTGATAATGAAGGAAGTCATATTACCCTAGCGGTTAAACACCATAACCTTAAAAGTGTTAAATCTTTATATTCTGGAAATTCAATTAAATTTGACCCAATTTTAAATGATATTGAAGCACAAAATAATTACCGACTACATTCTAAAATAATTAGAGTTGGTTTTGAACATTGTGACATAAATAATTGGGAGTCTTCATTCTACAACCAGCTTGGTATGGATTACTCTTTAAGGTATTCTAATTTTAAGATAGAACGAGATTATGATAGTGAGGGGTTATTACTGTCAAAACTATCTTTACCGGATAAGTATATTTTTTGTAATA
>Ga0115000_10003070_pt1 | contig 14046 bp, 15 predicted proteins | sample ArcticOcean_MG_C_6_FD_89690 | JGI IMG/M metagenome (GOLD analysis project Ga0115000, IMG submission 89690) | Marine microbial communities from western Arctic Ocean - ArcticOcean_MG_CB8_128 | ecosystem: Environmental > Aquatic > Marine > Oceanic | place: Arctic Ocean: Canada Basin | collected...
AGGGCACCGTTCAACAATTGGATGATCTGACTAGCGGTCAACTAAAATTAACAGAATCAAAATTTTATAGAGTGACTGGCTCAGGCATGCAAAACAGAGGAGTTGAGCCAGATATAACTCTTCCTTCAACCTGGGATATAGAAGAAAGTGGCGAAAGTTCATTAGACTCTGCCCTGCCCTGGGATAAAATTAGTCCTACTCGATTTAGAAAGTTTAAGATCAATAAAAGTGTTCTAGATAGATTAAAAGTTGCTCATGAGAGCAGAATGCTCGAGAGTCCAGATCTGCAATATATTTTGCATATAAGAGAAAGATATGATGAGCAGCAAGAAAAGACATCTATTTCAATTAATATTGATACAAGAAGATCTGAAAAAATAGAAAGACAACTCTGGGTGCTTCAGACTGAAAATCAAAGAAGAGCAGCTCAGAACTTAGAGACATTCAAGACATTTGAGGCTCTGGAAGAATTTAACAAGAATAAAGAAGATATTGATGTTGATATTGATCTACAAAATGACTATCTTTTAAATGAAGGCATGCTTATTCTTTCAGACTATCTTTGCCTAAGTACTAATTTGTTACTTCCAGAGGCAGCATAAAATATGAAAATCGTTTCCTTTAATATGAACAGCATTAGGGCTCGACCCCATCAATTAGTCCATCTGAGAGATACACTGGATCCAGATATTATTGGAATTCAGGAAACTAAGGTCAATGATCCAGAATTCCCAATAGATGTTATCAAAGAGATTGGCTATCATCCGGAGTATTGGGGCCAAAAGGGCCATTATGGAGTGGCCATTCTTAGCAAAAAAAAACCTCTTGAGGTTCAAAAAGGATTTATAAAGGATACTGCTGAAGACCAGAAAAGATTTATTCAGGCAAAATTTAAGTGGGGTAAAACAAGCATTATTATTATGAATGGATATTTTCCTCAAGGTGAAAATAGATCTCATGAAACAAAGTTCCCAAAAAAAATAAAATATTATGCTGACCTTAAAAAACATATTAAAAAAACTCAAAAAACTGAGGAAAATGTAATTGTGATGGGTGATTTCAATGTTGCACCATCTCCGCTAGATATTGGTATTGGTGAAATCAATGCAAAAAGATGGCTAAAAGAAGGAAAAACTGCTTTTTTACCAGAAGAAATTGAGATGTGGAATAGTATTAAAGATCTAGGATTTATTGATTCGTGGAGGGAGCAAAACCCTGAAGAGGGCTCGATTTATTCTTGGTTTGATTATCGCTCGCGAATGTTTGATGACAGTCCCAAAAGAGGTCTTAGAATTGATCATATTATGATTTCAGAGAACCTAGTTCCTGCAATGCAACATACTGGAATAGATTATGATGCAAGAGCTATGGAAAAACCCTCTGATCACTGTCCTGTCTGGATAGAGCTCAAATGATTATTTATAAAGACTTTACTTTTGAAGCGGCTCATAAACTACCATTGGTACCTGAAACTCATAAGTGCTCAGCGCTCCATGGGCATAGCTTTAAGGTGAGAGTAAGCGTTGAAGCCGAGGTAAATGAATTGGGATGGGTTATTGATTATGCTGAAATTAAATCATGGTGCAGTCCAATTATTGATCAATTAGATCATAGCTACCTAAATGAAATTCCAGGACTTGAAAATCCAACCAGTGAAAATATTGCTTTATGGATGTGGGGTTTAATTAAGCCCAAGCTATCTATCCTGAGTCAGATTGAAGTGAAGGAAACCTGCAATACAGGTTGTATTTATAAAGGTTGATTAACGCCTCGCACGAAAGAATTCTTGTAGTAATTTTGATGACTCTCGCTGCATTATCCCTGAAATATAATTGACCTTGTGGTTTAAAAAATTTTTATCGAAAAAATTATCAACGGAAACTATTGAGCCAGTCTTTGGCTCAAATGCAGAGAAATACACGTTTTTTATTCTTGCGTCAACAATTGCTTTAGCGCACATATGGCATGGCTCCAGTGTGACATATAGATCACAATTGATTAATCGATAGTTATTAATTGCTTTGCAGGCTGCATTGAGTGCATTGATCTCTGCATGCCCTGAGACTGAGCTATCTCTAATAACTGAGTTAAAACCAACTCCAATAACCTTATTCTCTTGAGTGACTATAGCTCCAACTGGAACTTCATTTAATGATTGCGCTTTCTTTGCTGCATTAATAGCAAGAAGCATAAAGTCTTCTGGAGTATCTAACATTAGTAAAGCTGATCAATCAATTACAAAAATTTTGCCCATTGATCTAAAGGCCTCCTTTCTGAGGAAAGTGTATTAATCACAGCATTTGGATCCTTATATCCCATCGCAAGGCCGCAAAAAAGCATATCGCTATCATCGGCTCCTACAAATTCTCTCACACTATCATTTTTCATAGCCCAGGCTTCTTGCGCACAAGTATCGATACCTGCTTCTTGAGCTAAAAGCATAAATGTTTGAAGGAACATTCCTAAATCCGACCATTGGGGAGGTCCCATTTGCTTGTCTACAAAACAAAACATAGCTGCTGGAGCGCCAAAAAATTCAAAATTACGAAGTACCTGCTTAATGCGACCATCCTTATCATCTCTTGGAACTCCTATTAGCTCATACATAGTCTCACCAAGCTGATATCTTGAAGTTCTGTAAGGCTCTTTTAAGCTCTGAGGATAAATGTCATATGCAGGAGTTTCTGCAGAGGACCAATTGACTTGAAAGTTCAAAAAATTACTCATGCTATCTTTGTTAAGCACAAATATCTTCCAAGGCTGGAGGTTGCCTCCAGATGGACTTCTGCTTGAGAGTGAGAGTAATTCTGCAATAAGAGAGTTATCAACCTCTCTATCTAAGAATGCTCTAATAGATTTCCTATTTTTAACAGCAGAGGATACTTTCATACTGCATTGTAACTCAGATCAAAACATTTGAAATGGTCTAGGTTTTTATGATTGATATTTTAAATTATAAGATTCATGTTGAAATTTAGATTAACATCATTCAATGTTATTTAAACCCAATTGAAATCAAATTTTTGATTCAAACCCATTTCCTGGACCCTCACTTTCATTTTCTGGGTTGGCTCTCTTAGTTCTGGCCATTTATGATCATGAGTCTCTACATATATTTTACCAATCAAATTAAAATCACAATTATCAAGCATATGATTTATTAATTTAACCTCATAGCCCTCAATATCAATCTTAATAATACTAATCTCATGATTCAGATCAGCTAGAAAATCAGTAAAATTAATTTCAGAGATCTCCTCATACAATTCCTCTGAAACATTCGGCTTTGAACCCTCCAGCGAGCTAGCCTGAGTTAAATCAGTCTCCTGTAATTTTGAGTCCTGATGAAGATAAAGTTTTGAATTTTGGGTAGTGACTCCAGCGGCTTGCTTGTATGGTCTAATTTTGTGATGTCTTGCTGATCTATTCAGCAGCTCTATGAACGCCTTGGTGTTGGGTTCGAACGAATGAACGGTAGAATATTTTGACATCAACAAAGAAACTAAGCCCACATTTGCTCCAATGTCTACAGTGACTGAGTCACCAGGGAGTGCTTTCAGGTTATCAATAAAGTTTGTTGGCAGGGATTTTGCAATTCGATAAACAGAAATTTCATCCATGAATCGTGGTATCAGGGAGTATAAAATTTTTTTAAGCATGGATGTTATTAGTAGGTGTTAACTTATTATGGCATTTTAATACGATGCTTCGAATAAGTCTGCTATGCATGTCAATTTGTTAAGAAAGTTTTTACAATCATTCATAGACTCTGGCCCAAGGGACGATAGCAATCAAGGGAAATACCGATCAATTAATCCCTGTGCATTTTTTAAAGCATAGTATAATTATTAAAACATATTTCAATACTTTATATGGAAGCCAACAAATCTTTTAGTCTACTAGTTATTGGGGCTGGTATGTATGTTGCTGGAAGAGGAACGGCGGGTTTTGGCACCATATTACCTGCAGTTTTTGATTGGATCAAAAAATCGTCGCACTTAGATGTTAGGGTTTCATGCGCTGCCACTTCAATCAACTCAATCAATGAGTTCTCAAAAAAAGCTGAGGCTTTATCCTTATTGACTGGTGTATCTGTAAATATCTCAACATACCCAACTAAAGAGGTTGTCGATATCAATTCATATAAAGAGGCTCTATTGAATATAGAGCAGCCGGCTGCAGCAATTATAGTGGTCCCAGATCACCTGCATCACCAAATTACAATGGATTGTTTAAATGCTGGGCTCCATACCTTGGTTGTAAAACCTCTAGCTCCCTCGCTAAGAGAATGCCTAGATTTAGTAGAGGTAGCCAAGAAAAAAGAGCTTTACGGCATGGTTGAGTTTCACAAGAGATGGGATAAATCAAATCTAATTTTAAAGAATAAAATTCACTCTCAGGCGCTTGGTGATTTGCTGTATTGTCATGTTGAGTATAGCCAAAGAAAATCAATACCAACATCATTCTTTAAGAGTTGGGCATCAAAAACAAATATCCTTCAGTACCTTGGCATTCATTATATTGATCTTGTAAGATATTTAACCAATGCAATGCCAATAAGAGTTCTAGCCATTGGTCAAAAAAGCTATCTGACGATGCATGACATTGATACCTATGATTCTATACAATGCTTGATAGAATGGAGACTACCGAATAAAAAAATATTTAACCAAACTATTTTGGCAAATTGGATTGATCCTGAAACAAGCTCAGCAATGTCGAATCAAACTATTAAGTTTATCGGAACTAAAGGCAGATATGAGGCTGATCAAAAAAATAGAGGTATCACTCTTAATATTGATGGGGACAATCTTGAGCATATTAATCCAGATTTTTGTATGCCGATAAAACAGCCTGATGGTCTATTGCAATGGCAGGGATATGGAGTAGAAAGCATACATACTTTTTTAAATGATGTCATGGCACTCAAAAATAGCGATACTTCTCTAAGCGCCCTCTCCAATACTAGACCAACCTTTAAGGAGTCATTGGTTAGTGCTGCAGTAATTGATGCGGCAAACTTGAGTTTAGATCAAAATGGTTCATGGCATCCGGTGAGCCTCGATGAATCCCAGGTAATTTAAATGAATATTTGCATGATTCCAGTGCGTCAGGGATCCCAGAGACTGGCTAGAAAAAATTATCTTCAAATTAATGGCAAGGCAATATATGAGCTAGCGATTGAAAAAGCTATATCTGTAGAGTTATTTGATAAGATCGTTCTCAACACCGATGACCCCTCCCTTCAATCAGTTGTATCAAAGTATGGAATAGACTTTTACCTAAGAGAGCCAGAGCTAGCATCATCTGAAGCTACTAGTGAAATGGTAGTGCTAGATTTTTTTAAAAAATATGACTGCGATAGAGTATTTTGGCTAAATACGGTCTCTCCCCTGCAAACACTTGAGGATATTAAAAATTTTTTTCATACCACTATTAATAGTAACTGCTCATCTTCCGTAGCTGTAAGCAAACATCAGGTTCATGCAAATTTTGAAACATTGCCTTTAAATTATAATTGGAATGAAAACTTTGCGAAGACGCAGGATATGAGCCCAGTCATATGTTTTAATTATTCAATGATGTCTTGGTCAAAAAATGAAATAACTACCCTGCAAAATGGTCATCTATTCAGTCATTCCACTAAAATGATTGAATCATCGGTTTGGAGTAACTTTCTCCTAAAGTCAAAAGCAGATTTTTCATTTATAGAAAAGCTTTCTACTATTTCTCCTTATTAAATTCTAGATTAACTTTATAATAATTGTAAATGAAAAATAAGTACCCAAGGGTTATTGATCTTGCAGAAAAAGCAATAAGACGAATCCCATTTTTTTGCTCAGAATACCTATTCTCTGGAACTGGAAATGATGAGGTTGTAAATGCAAATGGTGAAATTTTTAAGCATATCTTCTTAACTCCAAATTATCTTAAAGGAACAGTAGAGCCTAATACCAAGCAAACTATTATAGGTTTTGAATATGATGCGCCTTTTGGTGTTGCCCCGTTAGGATCAGGAGGTTTAATCTGGCCTGGCGCAGAAGTAGCGCTTGCTAAAATGTGTTCGAATGAAAGAATTCCATATTGTCTCTCTTCGGTTGCATCACTATCATTAGAGCAGATCTCTCCTCATCTTCAAGGCAATGGCTGGTTTCAGCTATATCCCCCAAAAGATAAGAGTATTAGAGATGATATTATTACAAGAGCGCAAGATGCTGGATATAGCGCATTAGTCGTTACCGTTGACATACCGGCCACCAGCAGAAGAGAAAGAGTGAAGAAAGCTGGTGTCACGATTCCACCAAAGGTTAATTTTAGAACATTTCTTCAGGCTTTAATTAAGCCGAAATGGGCTATTGGAACTTTGTTTTATGGCATGCCTTCATTTGGAACAATGGCAAAATATGAATTTTTTAGTCAAAATGAAATTAGTAAAAACTGGAATGAGATGCCTAGATATATTGATTGGCAATATCTAAAAGAAATAAAAGAATTATGGAAGGGGCCTATAATTCTAAAAGGTATATTAGATGAAGAAGATGCTATAAGAGCCTCGCAGATTGTAGATGCTATCTACCTTTCAAATCATGGTGGCAGACAAATTGATCTAGTGCCAAGTCCACTGCAGGTACTTCCAAATATTAGAAAAAAATTAGGTAGCGATTTCCCCATCATTATTGATAGTGGCTACTCTTCTGGCCAAGATATCGCAAAAGCGTTAGCTCTAGGCGCTGATTTTGTAATGCTCGGGAGAGCCTTCATGACAGGAATGGCCGCTTTAGGCGAAAAAGGTGCAGAGCATATACATTATATTCTACAAGATGAATTATCGAATATTATGGAGCAGATGTGCTGCAAAGATATCTCTGAGCTCAAACATGCAAAAGTAACGGTAACGGATGATTTTTACCTACGCGATCCATATGAGTAGATGGAGGAAATATGAAATATGATGTTGTTATAAGGTGTAGAAATGAAATAGAGTGGCTGCCTCGCGTCATTAACTCCTTGCTTGCTCAATCTATTCCACCAGAAAAAATTATTCTAGTAGACAATGGCAGCTCAGATGGCTCTTTAGAGTTTGCTCAAAATCTTCAATGCGCCATTGTTCATTATGATAAAAAGCAATTCAATTTTAGTCATGCCTTAAACTTAGGATTTCAAAATGTTTCGCAACCATATACATTGGTCCTTTCTGCTCACTGCGAATTAGCCAGCCAGGACTCTGCAGAGATACTACTGAAAACAATTATTGAATTTAACGCAGCAGCTGTATTTGGTAGACAACTTCCTACAGTCCACAGTAATGCTATAGATACCCGAGATTTGCTTACTGTCTTTGGTAGAGAGAGAATTATATATAAAGAGCATCCTTTCTTTCACAATGCTTTTTCATTGGTTGAGAGCGATGCATGGTCAAAGATGAATTTTGACACTGCGTATAATGGAATTGAAGATAGGGTCTGGGCAAGATATCAAGCACAGCAAGGTCGTCTTATTGTATATGAGCCAGGAGCAATGGTTTATCACGAGCATGGTTTAAATCAAGGTGCTACTATTCACCGCGCCAAAAGGGTTTGCAATGCATTAAAAGCATTGCACAGTGATGATTGCTTTGAATGGCCGAAACTTTAAGCTATCTCATATCAGATGGTTGATTCAGTGAAAGTTAAACAAGGAGTTCCACAAGCTATCAAAATCGGGTAATCGCTGAGGCTCTACCTGCACTCTCCTATCAAGCATTCCGCTTTAGAATGGGATTTCAGGGCTATCACCTTGAGATTCAGTATTACTATCCACTCTACTTAACGCATACTTACTAATTGCCGATTGTCTTATCGGAAATGAAGACAGGACATCTAAAATATATCTTGGAATAAATTGATTAAATTTTACTTCTAGAATGTCATGACCCAGTCTTTTAATTTTATTTGGAGTGAGATCACCAATATCCAAAAAATTATCTTTGAAGCCGTAGTTTGATAAATTTGAGTCTATAGTAATCCTGATATTATTTATTGGCAGATAATATGCATGCCTATAATATTCAACGATAGATTTAGGCATATAGTTCTGGTAGCTCATTCTATGAGCAGCATATGCAAACTCTGGATCTTGCTCAAGCACTGAATAATCTCCAGAAATAAGATCTTGAATGTCATTAAAAGTTAAGTTTAAAGAATATTTTTCAATAGTTTGATTTAGTTTTCTTTTGATTTCAAATTTACCAAATGAATGATTTTTATCACTTTGCTTATACTAGCTTGTAATAAGTTTGACAGTAATTAAAAATTCTATAATTAATCATAAGTAATCCAGTAATTGTATTGGTTTGCTCTATCTTTGATAAAAAGAGACTGTACACCTCTAGGTTAACAAGCTTTGTCGCACTTTATGTTGACTTAAACCCTTATAGAAAAAGGGTTTGCGCTATGTGCAACTATTCCCACTCAATAGTCTCAGTTTTTGAAACGTTTATGTAGCAAGGGTTTGCGAGGGGCAAATCTGTCTTTACAACATCTTCGTACGAAGCAAACTCTCTTAGTTCGTTTTCTCTCTCTTGTATATATTCTGGAAAAATCTTACCCTCGGGATAATTTGGTCTTCCGGTTAAAATCGTTACTTCATGACCGCGATTGGTGAACTCTTCAACGAGTTCATTAATTCTAAAATCTTCTGGAAAAAAATATTGGCTAACAACCAATAGTTTCATTTTTTCCAAAGATTAGAATTTACATAGTCAATGTAACTTAGGATGATTCGAGGAATTTTTTCAGAGACATTGTTATATGAGTAGTCTTTGACTGGGTATATTGTTCTCGAATCTGCTCTTTGCTGTGATGCTAAAATCTTAAGCCCTTGCATAATCTTCGAAAGAGAAAGACCTGTCATCATAACTGCGGCTTCCTCCATCCCCTCTGGTCGCTCATGCGCATTGCGAAGATTAAGAGCGGGAAAATTTAAAATTGATGACTCTTCATTAATAGTTCCAGAGTCAGATAAAGTTGCTTTAGAGTTAATCTGCAGAGCTATGTAGTCAATAAAGCCAAAAGGTTTATGAAGAAGAATATTTTTATCTAACTTTACTTTATTCAGTGTGAGGGACTTTTTTGTTCGCGGATGCAGAGACACAAGAACCGGAAGATTGAACTTAGCACTTATCGCATTAAGCAGCTCTCCAATTTTTTGAATATTTTCTTTGCTATCCACGTTTTCCTCTCTATGCAGGCTAACCAAATAGTATGAGAATTTTGTCAGTGAAAGAGTTTCCAGGATCATGGATTCAGAAATCTCTGTATTATGAGCCTGCAAAACCTCTGAAATTGGGCTCCCAGTCCTGATTACTCTATCTGGTGGCATTCCCTCACTTAGTAAATAATCACGTGCAATATCACTATATGTCAAATTAATATCAGAAATATGATCAACTATCTTTCTGTTGGTTTCTTCCGGAACTCTCTGATCAAAACATCTATTACCAGCCTCCATATGGAAGATAGGGATTTTCTTTTTCTTAGCTGCAATTGCAGCTAGGCAGCTATTGGTGTCGCCAAGTACTAAAAAAGCATCGGGTTTAATTGTGTCTAGATGTATTTCAATTTTGGAGATAATTTGACCTATGCTTTCCAAAGCTGATGAGGTTGAAACCTCAAGAAAAATATCTGGTTTTTTAAGCCCAAGATCATGAAAAAATATTTGATTTAGCTCGTGATCATAATTCTGACCAGTGTGAACTAACGTGTGATTGAAATACTGATCTAATTTTTTGATCACCTCAGATAGTCTAATAATTTCGGGCCTTGTGCCCAAAACAGTCATCACTTTTAATTTTTTATTCATATTAGTCTCGCTGGAAAAGTATCTGGATTATCTGGCTGAAATATCTCATTTGCCCATAGAATAACAATTAAGTCTGTTGAGCCAATATTAGAAATATCATGAGCCTAACCTGGTATTGTTTCTACAACCTGAGGGGAGTTACCATTTGTAATTAAAGAATGTGTTGTATTTTCATTTATATGTCTAAATTTAAATTCTGCTTTTCCAGAAAGGACAAGAAATTTTTCTGATTTTGTGTGGTGATAATGACCTCCCCGAGTAATTCCAGGTTTAGCGGTAAAGTAAGAGAATTGGCCGGATGTTTCTGTCTTCAGCATTTCAACAAACGCACCTCATTCATCCTCATGAGATTCTAAGTAATAGGAAAATTGATCAGGCTGCTTAAAGCTAAGGTAAGTTGCATACAAAGAGCGTGTCAAGCCTTCTCCTAGACCCCCTAGGACTAGATTAGTTTGAAAGTTTTGAAGAATGCCTGCAAGGTCACCAAGGGTTAAGGTATAAAAATGAATATCATTTAGGCCAGACTCATCCAATGGAATCTCTATGTGTTGTAAAAAATTTTTTACCAGATCATCTATGTATATTAAATTTAAAGTAGTAGTGGGATCGTTTACACTTATAGGATGATTATTTAATATGTTGTAGCAAAATGTTGAAACAACAGAATTGTAATGAGGTTTACACCACTTACCAAAAATATTTTTTAGCCTGTAGATGACAAGAGTATGCTCAGTATCTGCTAAGGCAGAATGAAAAATCTCTTCCATTCTTAGTTTTGATTGGCCATATATATTATTCTGCTCAGCCTGGATTGAAGATGAAACAATCAACTTAATAGGATGAGTCGAGACTTTAATTTCTTCTGCAATAAATGAGCTCAACTCAACATTATCATCAACAAATGCACTTTCATCCTCAGCGCGATTCGTGGCGGCAAGGTGATAAACTAAATCACTTGAATGAATATACTTTCTGAGCGTATCTAATGAATCTTTTCTAGTGTATCGCAGGTAATTAGTTATGCCTTTAGCCTCAAGATGAGCAATTAAATTCTTTGCAACAAAGCCATTTGCACCTGTAACTAGAATGCGCACTACAAGGTAAGTTGAGAGATAAAATCTTGCTGCTTGAGCAAACTAATCACCTCATCTAAAGATAGAACCTTGGTGTTATTAGAATTATATTCGGATTTCTGCAATTTTAAATCCTGGCCTTCATCAAAAAATTGAGAGTAGTTTAAATCTCTAGCATCTGGGTGAATTCTAAAAAAGTTTTCAATTTCATTTGTCATGGGCATTTCTTCTGCGCCAATTAAGGTTTCATACATTTTTTCCCCATGGCGCTTACCAATAATGTTAATTGGATGCTCGGGTTTTCCCGCTATTAACTTTATTGCTTCAGCAATATCTTCAATGTGTGAAGACGGAGATTTTTGTACAAAAATATCACCAGGCTCTCCATGAAGAAATGCATACATAACTAATTCAACTGCTTCGGATAGAGACATAATAAATCTAGTCATTTTTGGGTCCGTAATAGAAAGGGGATCATTATTATTTATCTGATCGATAAACAAAGGAATAACTGAGCCGCGAGAACCCATAACATTACCATATCTAGTCCCGCAAATAATAGTAGAATTCCCTCCCTCTCTGGACTTTGCAATCAGAACTTTTTCCATTAATGACTTTGATAAGCCCATCGCATTGACCGGATAGACAGCCTTGTCAGTACTCAAGCATACTACCTTCTTAATTTTAAAATCTAGAGCTGCATTCAAAACATTCTCTGTCCCTAAAATATTAGTTTTTACAGCTTCGATAGGATAAAACTCACATGATGGTACTTGCTTAAGTGCAGCTGCATGGAAGACGTAATCAACATTTTGCATAGCGCCTCTAATTGAAGAAGAGTCTCGCACATCCCCAATGAAAAATTTGATTCTAGAATCGTTATAATGCTTCCTCATATCATCTTGTTTTTTTTCATCACGACTAAAAATTCGAATCTCCGCTACAGCAGAGTTCAAAAATAGTTTGAGAACCTCGTTACCAAATGAGCCTGTGCCGCCGGTAATCAAAAGAGTTGAATTATCTAGTAATTTCATTTGAAAATTTTACCACATTCAAAAACAATAAATTAATCTTGTCGACATCTACTATCAGGAGTTCCAGGGCCATGATGCTGAGGAGCAATTGAACTAAGGGTTTTTGATAGCTCAAATGTCTTATATTCTGTATACCTATAAACATCGCATCTTAATCGTGACCAGATCCATCCAACTTTTCCGGCTTTATAAGCCTTTAGAAAGATTAAGTGGTAAACAAAGAGTATTTGATATCGCAAAGGGAAAATATAAAAATATTTTTTACATTCAATCAAGATGAAATATCAATTCAACTTATGAGATTCAATAGTTGTATAAGTGTGTCAGATTTGTGTTTTTGAGTCTCTAGAACCCTTGTTATTACATTAAGATGACAAATTGTGTCACAGGTAAGTTATTGATTTATAAGGACTTTTCACTCCCACTCAATAGTCGCAGATTTACAAGCCCTTACTTAGCAACGGTTTGCGAGGGGCAAATCTGTCTTTACAACATTTGTGATTTATTTCTGCGTGTCTCACTATCTTAAAATCCTTCTTATATCAGCAGTTTAGCATTTTTGCTGTTGTAAACTTTGCAACTTGCATATCAACAGCTATCTACTAATCCATCATTATACAAATCAAAAACAATTTACTCAGAGTTTAAACAATGATTCAATGAGACATGTTTAAAACCTATCCTAATCAAATCCCAAGCAAGCTTATAGATGAGCTACTTGATTTACATAATGATTTTAAAAAAAGCTCTGTGTCATACTTTAGAGCACAAGGAACTACGCAGTTTGAAAAACCGACAATTAACCAGTATGGAAATCAAGTTAACTCAATCCATAATCCTCACTTACTAGGTTTCAATAAATCTTTTAGCTCTTTAATAGAATCGATCATAACTCATCCTAATGTTTCACAATGTCTTTCTGACTTCACTGATTCGGATGACCACGTTTGGTATCAGTCAATGTTTTTTGATAAGAGTACTGGAACAAAACTTCATCAAGACACCTGGTATCTTGATACTGTTCCAAATGGTAAATTGGTTGGTGTTTGGATAGCTCTTGAGGATATTGAATATTCTGCTGGACCATTTTGTTTGTTCACAAAGAGTGATACAAAAAAATTAAAGCCTGAGGATTTTGATTTTGATAATATCGAAGATGACATTGATTTCAAGCAACAATATCCCGAAGCTAAAAGATTTGACTTTACTGCCCGCAAAGGAGATATTCTCGTTTGGGATTCATTTACCATACATGGTGCATTACTTCCTAAAGATGAAAGCATGACTCGAAAATCAATTACAGCACATTTCTACCCAACAGGTGTTGCAGTCCAATCACCACCAATTAAAAGATTCTTTTCAATATATGATCACTCTCAACCAAAAAAGACTGAAAATCCAAAAATTTTTAAAGCAACAACAATTAATCCATTTGTCTATCAATCACTTTGCTTTGGAATTTATATGCTTGAAAAAATGAAAGGTGTTAAATCTATCTTCATGCGTGAACGAAGCGATAGCGTAAAAGATCTTCGTCGAATAAAAGACGACTAACTAAATTACTCCCACTCAATGGTCGCGGGAGGTTTGCTAGAAATATCATAGACAACACGACTAATCTCTTCTATCTCATTAACAATTCTATTGGAAACCAGGGCCAGAAATTCATATGGAAGCTTTGCCCATGTAGCAGTCATAAAATCTACTGTTTCTACTGCTCTGATTGCAATGACGTCAGCATATCTTCTCTCGTCTCCAACAACTCCAACAGATTTGACTGGAAGATAAGCACAGAACGCTTGGCTAACTTGATGGTATAGGTCAGCCTTAATTAGCTCTTCGATAAATATTGCATCGGCATTTTGCAGAGTAATTACTTTTTCTGGTGTGACTTCTCCTAAAATTCTTACTCCTAAACCAGGGCCTGGAAAGGGATGGCGATTTAACATCTCAAGAGGCAGGCCTAATTCAGCACCCATTTTTCTTACCTCATCCTTAAAGAGATCTCTCAAAGGCTCTACAAGCTCCATCTTCATATCATCAGGAAGGCCGCCAACATTGTGATGAGATTTAATAACCCTCGCCTCCTTGGATTCAGA
>Ga0115000_10003071_pt1 | contig 14046 bp, 10 predicted proteins | sample ArcticOcean_MG_C_6_FD_89690 | JGI IMG/M metagenome (GOLD analysis project Ga0115000, IMG submission 89690) | Marine microbial communities from western Arctic Ocean - ArcticOcean_MG_CB8_128 | ecosystem: Environmental > Aquatic > Marine > Oceanic | place: Arctic Ocean: Canada Basin | collected...
TATTGCTACTATAACAACACCAGAAGAACATGCAGGTAAAATAGCGGGCTATTGTGGTATCGGTACTTACGGAGATTTACTTGTTGATAGTGGTGCATATACATTAGGTGGAAATGCAGTTGGAATTGCCAACACACCTGACTTTAGAGGTAATGGTATATATGGAACATTAAGGGGTTTAAGAAATGAAGAGGTTGAACGAAGGGCTGATTCATCTAATTTACCTTTTCTAGTATTATTACAAACAGATTCAAGGGCACATTCATATTATGGTAGTAAAGAGTATTCTAATAATACTGAAAATATACCTGAATGGGCACTTAATAGAGTTAAAGTTACACCTAAACATTGGTTTGTATATAATGAAAATGAACCTGTTAAAAAAGCATGGGAAAATGTGCTAGTTAAGGATGATAATAAAGAGTGGAAAAATATATTAAAAAGAGCACAATTTACTAAGAATTTTAAATTATTAAAAGCAACCGTTTTATCTATATATCAAGAATTAGAAGTAGGTGAAGAGATTACCAATGATGAAGTATATGAGAAGTTCCCCGAACATATAAAAAAGGTGGCTAATGAATTAGACATAGAACTACCTACAGGTTCATTTACCGGTTGGTATAAAAACAAAGGTTACAATTGGGTACAAGCAAAGGCTATGATGATAGGTAAGAATGCAGGATTAGTAGTAAAGGGTTATAGTACTGTAGATAATCGTCAAAGAGTAATGGTTGCTAAGAGGGTTTAATATGAGTAAGGAATGTGAAGAAATATTAAAAGGTCTTAGTGAAGAACCTTGCACTAAGAGGTATACTGTTATTTCTACTATGTGTGATACATGTAAAATAAGACAAGCATTCTTTTGGACAAAACCTTATTGAGAGTTGATAATATGAGTATTGATTTATTAACAGAAATGGATTTAAGAATGTCCAAAGGGAATTTCCCTTATTTCTTTGAGAAAGTATTAGGTTATGAGTTAGCAGACTTTCACGAAGAGTGGTTAGACTTTACTCAATCAACAGATAGAACTGTAATTATATGTTCTCGTGACCATGGAAAATCTGTTTTCTTTCATTCATGGTGTGTATTTCAATTATGTTTTCAAGAACCACCTTATCAAATGCTATATATTTCTTCTAACCATAAGCAAACAATGGTTCATATGAAAGACATAGATAGAATGTTTACAAACATACCTCAATTAAAGCAGTTTAAGCCTCGTGGTGGATGGGCTGTAGGTGCTATGCGACTAACTAATGGTAATGAGATTTTAGAGCGTTCAGTAGGCTCTCAGATTCGTGGATTACACCCTCAAGAAATTGTCATTGATGACCCTTTGAAAGAGTTTAGTATGGCAGGTATACAAAGAGTGACTGATTGGTTTTGGGGAGACATGATTCCTACTCTTCATCACACCGCATCATTAAGAATGGTAGGAACTCCATTTACATATACAGATATATTTGCTCAATTAGAAGAGAATACAGCATACACAGTTAAACGCTACCCTGCTATTAAACAAGATGGCGAAGCATTGTGGGGTAATAGGTGGGATTTAGAAAAACTTGAAGCCCGTAAGATGGAAATAGGCTCTATGAAGTTCACTAGAGAATACCTATGTGTTCCTATCAGTACAAACACTATGTTGTTTGACCCTCAACATATAGAGGATTGTAAGGATAGAGAAGCAAGACTTCATGCAACACATAGAGAAGGCTACAGATATTATATTGGTTATGACCCTGCTATTTCAGCAAATGGTGACTATACAGTAATGATGGTTATTGAAGTAGACGATGATATGAATAAGCAAGTAGTACATATGCTTAGAGCAAAGGGCTTAGACTTTAGAGAACATATCAATCACATTATGGCATTATGTAAAAGGTATCAACCTGAAATAGTTATGATTGAAACAAATACATTTGCTAAAGCATTCGCTATGGAATTAAAAAATATTTCTGATTTCCCTGTTAGAGAATTTACAATGAGTAGGAAAAAGAAAGAAGAAATAATTCTTAACCTACAAATGAATATAGACAATCATAAGATTATACTACCAATGAAGGATGAAACTTCAAGAGGAGTAACTAAATTGATTGAACAGGAATTAGGGGCATTTGGTATTAACGCTAATGGTAAAATTGAAGGTGTTGGCGCACATGATGATATAGTTATTGCTTTGGCTTTGGCTAATTACGCTACTAAACAATTTTCTGATACTTTTATGGATATAGATGGTAGTAGCCTTTTTAACCCGTCAAGTGCTCCCACAACTATAGGAGGTGGAATTTATGGTATTAATTAAGGCAGACATTAACATAGAAGAAGTTGAAGAGAACTTAGAACAAGTTAAAAGAATTCAAGAACAAAAAAAGGTTTTAACCGAGGAGGAAAAAGAACCTAAAGAAAATCTAGTTGAACAATTTAAAAAGGATTTAAACACATGGTTACCTAATCAATATGGTAGTGAAGTAGATATTCTTAGAGATATATCAAAAAATTTAAATATTAATTTAACTGAAGCATCAGATTATATTATCAAATTCCCTATTGAACCTATTATTTCTGAAAAAAATATCCCAAATCTTGTAAAAGAACTAAGAGATATGAGGAGACAGTTCAAGGGAGAAGATAAACAGAAAGTTAGTAAAGGTATTGAGCATTTAATTACTGCTTATGAACATTACATTCAGAAATGTACAGATTCTATTTATTGGCTTAACTCATATCAAAGTCCTATTAACCATATGACATTTAACTTATCTAATATTCAAAAACTACACTCAATTAAAGATGGTGAAACAAGAGAAAAGATTATTGATTTACTATGTAAGATGTGGGAAAATGAAATAGAAAAATCATCTTTAACTTATTCAGCAGAATATACAATGCATTCTAATTTAGTAAAAGAATGTAAGAAAGATATTAGAAAAATACTTAAAGAAATACCTCACCAATCAATTAGAAAATCTAAGAAAGAGATGGTAGAAGAACATGTAAAGTCTATTCTATGTAATAATCCCGGTTTAAGTTCTAACGAAATACATTCCCGATTACCTAAAGGTTATAATAAAATCTCTACACCCCAATCAATATCTAAAATGTTAAAGAAAGTGTCTGCTACTAAGGTAGAAGGTGAATATTATTTAGTTAGAGATTTAATTAAGAAAGATTTATATTCTTATGTAGCAGGTTTCATTGATTCAGATGGCTACATTACTATGGATAAAACAACTGCCCCAAGAATAGGAATGATTGCTACAGGGAATAGAGGTAGAGCATTCTTTACTGAATTAGAATCTGAACTAAAGTGTGGGCGATTACATTTAGACCAAAAAGTAGGAGAAAATAGTAGAAGTCAGCACAGGTTGAACTTTTATAGTCAATCAGACATAGGAATTATACTTGATAAATGTCTACCCCACCTAAGAATGAAGCAAGAACAAGGGAAACTGTTATTAGAGGCCATAAGAATCAAGAAGCATCACAAGAAGGCTGATTGGGCAAAGCCCCGACTTCAAGAGATTTTCAAATTAATGAAATACGAAAATTGGAAAGATTCTAAAGGTCAAGGCGGTAAAGAATTTATTAAATATGATATTGACCCAGATGTTGTAGTTAAATACCATGATAACTGTAAGATGAGTTTGATGGAAGATATAGAAAGCGGAGTTGAATGAAATGGGATTAAAAGATTACTTAGGGAATTTTGTTAGGAGAAGAACTCCTACTCCTCACGATAAGGATATTTTTAATTTAGGTATTCAAGAAAAAAGACATGCACAGCATGTAATTGGCCCTGTATTATACCATGTTGCTAATCAATCTACTGTTGTTAGAACTTGTATCACTCAATTAAAAACAGAAATATTTAGAAGGGGATATGTTTGGGAAAAAGCATTCGTTAAAAAGTGCACTAATTGTGATACTAAATACGATAAAGATATTGAAGTATGTTCTAATTGTGAATCTACAGAACTTGTAATACCTTCTATGAACCAAAAGCATTATGCTGAATCTTTCTTTGAAGGATATGTTAATTCCTCCGAGCAAAGATTTATTGATGTATTAAAAGAATTAGAACAAGATTTAAATATTGCTGATGATGCATATTTAATTTTAGTTAAAGAATATTATTTAGATGATGACGGTAATGCTATTATGCATAGGATTAAAGAAGTATTTAGAGGCGACCCATTAACTATGTATTTTGATGTAGATGAAGAGGGAGATAAAGGTAAAGCAAGATTTACTTGTTTAACTCATAGAGATTTATATGATGATACTCCCGGAAATTGTCCTATGTGTAACTCTAAATTACAATCTGTCTATTATGTTAATAGGGTTCATGGGGAAGACCAATACTATGTGAAGGGTGAAGTAATACATATTAGTAAATATAACCCTACAAGATTATATGGTTTCCCACCTATCTTAACTCTATGGAGTCACATTACTACTCTTACTGCTATGGAGACATACATCAATACTTCATATACTAAGGCAAGAACTCCAAGAGGAATACTAGCAGTTCAAACTAATAACATGGAGTCATTAGTAAAGTATTGGAAAGGTGTAAAAGAAAAGTTAGAAAAAGACCCTCATTACATACCTATTATGGGTATAGAAACTGATGGTGGTAGTAAAGGTTCAGTTGAATGGATTCAGTTTATGAATACTATGAAAGAGATGGACTACATCAATGTTAAAGAAGACTTGAGAACTAGAATTTCAGCATTTTACGGAGTTAGTAATATCTTTATGGCTGATTCATCTACAAGTGGTGGATTAAATAATGAAGGTATGCAGATTCTAGTTACAAACCGTTCTGTTGAAATGGCACAAAATGTTTATAATCAATACCTATTCCCTTACTTAGTTAATGAATTTGGTATTACTGATTGGAAACTGACATTACTTCGTTCGGAAGAAGAAGACAATGTAGCAGACCTAAGAAGAAGAGAGATTGAAATTAACCTCGCTACCCAAATTAAGAATCTAGGATTTGAAGTTGATATGGATGAAGATGGTAATTTCATATACTCTAAACCTGCACCTGAACCTAAAGAACAACCTAAAGGTGAGGGTGAATCACCTAAACAATTAGAAACAGACCCATTAGCAGGTACAGATTTAGACGCTTCATCAATGGGTCAAATGCAAGAACAAATGATGTTAGGAAACAAAGATGGTGCTGAACCCCCTAAGACAAGAGATAAACCGTCTATGAGTGTTGGCCCACCAAATAGAAATTCAGGATTACCAAAAGAAGCAGCAAATAACAATGTAGATAGAAGGACAGAAAAAGGTGGAATATAATATGAATAACGATATAATTAATAGAAGACTAGAAGCGGCTAAACAACAAATTACTGATATGCAAAGAAAAGTAAATCAACCTACTCCTGTTCAAAAAGAAAGCACTAACTTAGTTCCAGCAGGTGTACCACAAGCAGCAGTTGATACTCCTGATACACAAACAAGTATTCCGGGAGTTATTACAGGCGGCCCAAAACAATCCAATAAAATGAAGGAAGTTTAAGTATGAAATCAACCGCTTTAATTAACAGTTTATTAGAAGACCTAATAGAGAAATCTTATAATGGTAACTACATGGATATATTAAAAGCGATTGATTTTACTGCTAAGGATTGGAGAAAGGTAGATGCCGAAGCAAGAAAGGGATGGTTAGCAAATGGTAAGAAAGGTTTATTATCTAATTTTGTTTTAGATGTTCTACAAAGAGAATACCCTGATGAACAAATGGAAAATTTAATTTGGCCTAATGATAAGAAATTAACTATTGAAGAAAGAATTGCTGAAAGTAATTCCGAAGAAAGAGACTTATCTCCCGAAGAAATGCAAAGAGAAAGGTTAAGACAACATATGGATTCATCAAAGCCTGATTCAGAATCAGGGCCTAAAGATACACCAGATGGAGAAGAACACGCATCAACAAGACCCTTTAATATGGCTAATGATGACAAATTTAGTGGTACTGCTGACGCTCAAAGAATGGAACAATTTATTGCCTTTGGTGATAAATTACTTGCTGATAAAAATAAAAGAGAGTCAAGTAAAAACTTAAAAGAAAGAACTCAAATTCGTGAAGAAGGTGTAGCAAGAGCCACTAAGGATAAAAAGAAGTCTGATAAAGAAAGAAAACTTAGACAGCAACTAATAGGTAATCGTGAAGAATCTGAAGGAGTAAAACTTTGGGAAGAATTACTTCAAAGTATTGATATGGGTGTTGTTAATGAATTAATCAAACTATTAGGTACTCCTACTAACGATAAAGAACTCTTCGCTAAAAGGTTAAGAAGATTTATTGCTGAAAGATTACCTCCACAACATAATGATATAAAACCAAAGTTAGAAAAAGTTGCAGAAGCATTAGAAGAAGAACATGCTAAGGGCGCAGAAGATAGACTAATTGATACTACAGGTAAAACAAGTACTGCTTTACTAGCAAAGTCTAACGGAAACCAAATGGGTAAAAGGTCTAAGATGGGTAAAACAAATAGACTAACTATCAAATGGGGTGTTATGGCTTCAGAAAAATTGAAGGCTTTGACAGCAAAACAATCATTACAACTCATTAACCCTAAGTTTGTCAAATTTACATTAACTGATGATAGATGGTTAACTAATGATAACCTTAAACCTATTACAGAAACATGGTTAAGTCAAATAAATTTAACCCTTATTAAATATACAGCATTATCCGAACCAGATAAATTGAAGGCTCAAACTAAGATTAATAGATTAAAAGGCCCAACTTATTTAGAACCTAATAACTTATTAGCAATCTTATACGGTACTGTTTGGGAAAAAGTAAAAGATGATACTTCATACGAAATTCCTAACTTAGACTTTGGGTATTGGTTAGAAGGATTTACTCAAGGTGTTCAAGGTATAAAACCTAATTATGGTGTTGATGAATTAAGCCAAATTATTAGAATATCAAAGAGTATTTTACCAGCACTAATTAAAGCAATTGATGAAGGTATAGTTCTTGACCCTGATTCTGGGAAAGTTTCAGTTGTTGGTATTCAAAGAAGATACCACATCGCTATTAATAAAATACCTGAAAGTTTGAGGAATAAATCTATACTAACTATGTTTAAGATTATGAACGGAGAACCTTTCAGTAATAAATTAAAAGGTAAAAATAAATCTACTATAAAAGATGCTGAACAAAGTATACAGAATCAAGTCGCTGAGACAAGACATGGTAAATCTTTATTCTCACTATTACTAAAAGCACATCTAGCATATACAAAAAATATTCCGGGAAAAAACATACTTTTAGAGTTGTTAAAGGATGAGGAAGATAACCAAGAAGGTGAAATAAAAGTAGACTTTGCCACTCCAGATGCTAAAATTACAAGAGATGAAGAAGGTAATATAGTACAACCTAAGAAAAAACAGGGTAAGGTTAAATCCAGAAAAGGTGAAAAACTTAGAGTGAATCTTGGTACAATTACATATACTGATGAAAACGATATTAAAAGAAAATTGACTAGTATTGAAGAACCTGAAAAATCATCAAATGGTAAGTATATAAGACTTAAAACACCTGAAGGTGATAATACGCTATACCCTATAGATACTAAATGGGTTAATACAGGTAAGGGAGAACCAAACCCAAGTACAACAATGCGTAAACCACAAGCAGGTAAGAAATTCGTAGAAGCAAATTTAGAAAGAAGAGAAAGTCTTGAAGAACAAGTTAATGCTGATGGTAAAAAGAAATATACAGATAGGGAAATAGACGAAATGGTAGGTTCTAGACCGACAAGAGAGGTTGAAAGAATATCTACAGATTTTAGTGGTAATAGAACAACTAAGAAAGTTAATGTTACAGACCAAGTTACTAAATTACCTGTTTATGGTAAAGACCATGATAAGGCAGGACAAAATAAATACGCTAACATTAATGATTGGCGAGCAGCACTTAGAAATAAGAAAGATAAAGACGGTAAAAAGTATACTAAGACAATGGCTGATAAAATTATTGGGTATACAGAAGCCGGTAAGAGAGTCAAGAAGTCATTGGATGCTTTGCTAGAAGAATTAGGAGAATCAGATGACATTATATTTAAGGAAGATACAGGGTTAATCCTATCTTCTTTAAATAAGACACAAAAGAAAAAGTTAAAAACTATTCTTAATGTGGCTGACCCGACAGAATACTTTGGACACGATTTCCTTAAGTTACAAGAAGTAATTAAAGTACTAAAAACGCTAGGAGTAGTTAAGGGAGATAAGAAATTGGGTAAAAAGGTTATTAAACTAGAAGATAAAAACCTTAAAGTAGTAAAGTTGGCTACCAGATTGCGTAAGGACTATGAAAATCTGTACCGAGACATCCGAGAATTAATATACCCAAAAACAGGAGAAGATGAAAAATGAAAGATGAAGAGTTAACATTATTGTTAAAAGAATTAGTGAACCGAGTGAAAGTTTTAGAAAGAACAGTCTATAATGCAGATAATGTAATTATGAAATCTGGTCTAGTTAAAATTGATACACCTAAACCATCTGTTAGAAATAATAGAGAAGTAATAAACCAAGACACAATCGCTAAAATGGATTGGTCTGAGATTGATGAATTAGTAGTAAAAATGGGAAGTGAATAAAATGGGAAATAAAGAAGGATTAACAATGGACTTTGCAGTTCATTCACACGATGATGAAAGAACGGCTGCCACTCTAACGCATTTAGTAGAAATATTAGGTACTATTAGTAATGCTTTAGGAACAGGTATTGACTTTAATACTGCCCCTATTACAAAGAAACCTACTTCAAAGAAAGTAAGTATTGACGGTAAGATGCAATCAGATAAAACCACATTGGGTAATAAGTCAATTCCGGGAATGGCTATTCCTCAAGCAAAGCCAAAGACTATGAAGAAGTCATCGGTTATTTCTAGAGATTTTACAGGAAGAAGTATTACTAAAGAAGATATTGATGAAGTTGTAGATGCTAATCAAAGAGAATTTGATGATGATAGTTCTGAAAAGTTATTACCTTTACTTGTGGGTGCGGCTGCAATTGCTAGTTCTGGAGAAAAGAAAGCCATGAATCCTATGAGTACTAGTGATGGTAAAGCGTTATTATCTGTTTTAGAAGAAGCAGTTAAGGCTTTAGAAAAGTTTATGACTACTACTAAAGTATCATCTGCAAGTGCTATGAAACCTCAAGATATTAGAGATGAAACTCAATAGGTGATTTAATTTGCCAAATGCTGAAAGGGCTGACCCAACCTCTCGTGATATTAGAGAGTTATATAATAAGGTTAGAGTATCTTATTTAAGTGCTAGAGAAAGACCCAAAGATTATAGAGATGAGTGGGAAACCACATTAGAGTCTCTTAGAAAAAGGTGGGATTCTCCATCAGATTTAGGTGATATGTTAAGAGATAAAATGGAAGAAAATTTACTCTTTTCAGAAGAAGTAAAAGACCCTAAAGGTGCTAAAGCAAAAAGGGTATATGAAACAATTAAATCATTAAAAGATGATTCTTCATTAACTAATGACCCATTTAGAAAAAAATATGGAGAGAAATTACCTGATAAGTTATTAACAGATAAACCTCTATTGGCTATGTTCCTACATTGGGCATATAGAATTGGTAGAGGTGCTTTAGATGGTTGGCAAAACCATGGAGATAAACCAGATGATTTTACCGAAGGTTATGTTGGTTTAGATTTAACTGATAAAGAAATATTTACTTGGTTAAAAACTAATTATGGTGAAGATATTAATTTAAGTAGACTTAAGAATAAAATACCAGCCGCAAGAGAATTACTGTATGAAGTATATACAGCAGAACATACTCCTCAAGAATGGAATGAATTAATAGAGACTAAAAGAATCTTAAAGGCAGAAAAGCCAGAAAAGGGAACTAAGAATAATTTCATTATGCCAAATAAACCAATGTATCGTATCTTTGAAATAGATGATATGAAAGAGTTAAAAGGTTTTACAGGTGAATGGGTTGTTCAAGAAAAGTATGATGGTATGAGAATACAAATACATAAGACAGATACTATCAAGGTTTATTCATTTAACAATAGAGATATTACTCATAAGTTTGGCAAACAAGTTAAAATTCTAAGCGATGATAAGTTCCCAAAATGTATCTTAGATGGTGAAGCCACATTATACAGTGATGATGAACCTCTACATAGAGCAGATACAATAGCCTATGTTAATGCAGATAAAAATGACGATAATTATGATATTATAGTTAATGTATTTGACATAATGAAATTAGAAGGCGAAGAAGTTTGGAATGATAAATTAGAAAATAGACTTCATAGACTAATGGGTACATTTTCTTCTAATTCTCATGAACATTTAAAATTCCCTAATAAAAGTAATACTAGATTTGCTGACTCTTTAGAAGAAATAGAAGAGTATGCTAAAATTATTATGAAGAACCCTACATCTGAAGGGGTAGTAATCAAAGATGCTAAGTCTTCATATGTTGTAGGAAAGAAGAAAAATCCCAAGTGGATTAAGTGGAAGAAGTTTGTTGATTTGGATTTAATAGTATTAGATATTAGAAAGAATAAAAATGGTACTTACAGTTATACATTAGGGGCTGGCCCAATTGATGATGATAATGAATACAAACCATTAGTAGAACTTAATGGTAAGACTTATCTAAATGTAGGTAAAGCACTAAACACTAAAACATCTGTTGAAAAGGGCACTATTATAAGAGTAAAGGTAGATGAAGTTAAAAAGACAGGTAAAGGATTTTCAATTTATAGTGCTAAGTTCATAGAAAAACCTGAAGTAGATGAAGCAGAAAAAATCATTACTTTAGAATTTTTATCTAAGGATAGTAAGAAATCAATTAAAGACTATTCAATAGAAGTATTAGAGAAGTCGTATAATTTAACAGATGGTATACATGGTTCTACCTCCCTAAATACATCAATAGATACTGACGGATTTATATTGACAGGTTTTTATGAGAATAATTTGATGGCTAAGAATGCTTTAATTGATATAGATATATGGAAAGAAGAATTAGCCCAAGCATATATTAAAGATAATGGTGTTCTATTTACTTTTATCCAACAAAAATTAATTGATGGCGATTTAAAAACTAATCAATTGGTAGAGAAAATAAACAAATCACTACCTAGTATTGTTAATAGATTATTTAGTGACAGTAAAAATATTGAAAAGCAAATGTCTAATCTAATTAGAGAGAAAGGTAATGCTTACGGTGTTTTATATAATAAACAAAGTGATTCTTTTTCTTATGATAATAAAGTTTTAGTTAAAGATGATGAACCTTTAATTAAATTACAGGATAATAAATATGAAATTTGGAAAAGAGAAGATGGTGATTTAAATTTTGTATACAAGATAAAAGATAAACAGTTATCTTGGAGAATAGAACAAAAAGATACATCAGATATTTATGAGTTGTTTGGTAAGGCTGCTAAATATAGAGCGCAGTTAGAGAGTAAATCAGATATGTTTAAACTATTAGATAAAGGTACTCTAAAGTTAGGTGCTCAAAGAAATGGTTATCATGAATATTTAATTGATGGTAAGATGTATAACGGTAAATTTCATATTAGAGTAGTTCCTGTTGATGGTGAAGATACATGGGTAGCATGGACAGGTTATGAAACAAGACCAACAGATGAAGATAGTGATGAAGGAATGTGGAATATTACTCAAGATACATACAAATCTTTAATGTATAAGACTGAATAATGGTTCTCCTTTATATAGTTGTTAAGACAAAGTAATAGGTAATGACCTCTCTCGCAGTACCTACTATGTTGGGTTCTCATTTTCACTCAGGTTCTGAGTTAGTTATCCTAAAGGGTAGGAAAGACGAACCACTCATTATTGCTGGATATGCATCAGTTGATGTATTAGATAAGCAAAATGACTTAATTACCTTAGAGGCAATTAGAGAAGCATCAACAGATTTTATGAAGGGCGACTTCAAAAATGTAATGATTACCCATTCAAATGTTCAAGTCGGTGAAGTAATTGACAATTGGACAGATACATCAGGTAATGTGTTAAAAACAGGTTGCGATGATACAGGCTTTTTCGTTGTTATCAAAATGAGAAATGATATTGAAAAGGCAAAAGAAGTTGCACGAGATATTAGAAAGGGCAAATTGCGCTCTTTTAGTATTGGTGGTCAAGCCATGAGTAAGGCTAATAGATATGACCCTGATATTGGAACATATAAAGAAATAGATAAGTTAGAACTCCACGAAGTAACTATATGCGAGGAAGGTATTAATCCAGAAGCAAAATTTGAAATAATTAAAGAACAAAAAAACAATAAAAAAACAGGTGATGAAAAAATGTCGGAAGAAATTAATAAAGCGTTAGAAGAATTTAATGGTATTGTTGCTACTCTTAGAGAGCAAGTTAATAATAACATTCAGAAAGAAGATAGTGATGATGAAGGTGCAGACCTCCAAATGCAAGATGTGGATGATGAAGAAGATATGTCATACAAAGCAGATGCACCAGAACTTGATGATGAAGAAGATATGCAAGTAGATGAAGAAGCAAAAGCCGCTTCAATCTCCTACGGTCATAATGCTACAGGACAAAAGAGTATTGAAGGTAATTTAACCGGTAGATACGAGTCCGAGTTTAGTGATTATGTTGCCCGTAAAGCAGATGATGTAACTTCATTAGACCTAAGCGATGAGAATCTTGCTAAGGCTTACCATCAGTTTAAGGCTGAAAAGGAAGAAGCAAGAATGTATGATGTAGTTAAGGCTCAATTTGAAGGCCGCTACCAATCAGAACTTAAGCAAGAATCAGATGCAGTAGTTAAGGCTAACTACAATGCTTCTGCTGAAGTAGATGCTCTAAAGTCTGAATTTGCTACTCTCCGAAAGTCTCTTGAAAGCAATAACGATGTTATCGCAAAGCAAGTAGAGTCGGTTAAAGCAACCAGCGCAATCCCTGAAGATGTTATCTTGAAGATGAACAATCTACATGAAATGTCGTGGGAACAAGTAAATGAATTAGTTAGAGAGGTAAAATCTCTTTGAGTCATATTCAAAGAAATTAAATAAAATAAATGGAGATGAAAAAATATGTCAGGAATTAACCAAATTAGAACAATACAAGATTTAGAAAGAGCAACCTATGGTGCAGGTGCATATAGCGACTTAATGAAGTCTGCTGGTGCAACATCTGGAATTCATGGTTCACACGATGTAACCGCTGCTGGTGGTGCATTTGGAGGTTCAACTACAGCACTACACAATTTGATTTATGGTCAAAAGGTATGGTCTATGTTAAACCGAGAAATTAATGCCTTCGCTATGCTGCCTAAGAAACCTTGGGCATCATCCGGTTGGAGAGTATTAACAGAAAGAGCACTCGGAGGTTCAGGAAACCTTTGGAATACCGCAGGTGGTACAGGACAATCAGGTACAACAGAAGGTATTATTGGTGGAGTTGCAGAAAATGCAGCATTTACTACTAGTGCTACTGATGGATTAAGCCCACTTGCACCGGTGTATTCTACACTATTCGCAAGCCCAAAAACAATTGCACATCAGTTTGAAGTTTCAGAACTTGCTGCTGCTATGGCAAAGATTGATGATGGTATTGGTGATATTATGGCTGCATACCGAGAAGAAATTGGTGTTTCACACGCTGAAGCAATGAACCATATGCTTCTTATGCCTCTTGAGGCTATGTCTGATGGCTCAACTGATGGTGCTCCAATTGCCGGAGTTCAAAACAATGTTATGTCTATGTATAAGATTGTTTCAAGTGCTGCTGAATTGGCTGCTCTTGATGCTGGTGTAGTTATTGTTGGTACACAAGAGTATAACCATAATGATTGGCTCGGTGTCTATGATTCAATTTATGGACATGACCGTTCAGCCGCAGGTAATGATTGGCTAGATGCTTATGTTGATTACGGTGTTTCTTATGCTGCTCGTAGAAACCTTACTTTGAATACTTTGAATACTGCTCTTCGTGAACTTCAAGTTCGTGGTGGAAGTCCA
>Ga0115000_10003073_pt1 | contig 14042 bp, 13 predicted proteins | sample ArcticOcean_MG_C_6_FD_89690 | JGI IMG/M metagenome (GOLD analysis project Ga0115000, IMG submission 89690) | Marine microbial communities from western Arctic Ocean - ArcticOcean_MG_CB8_128 | ecosystem: Environmental > Aquatic > Marine > Oceanic | place: Arctic Ocean: Canada Basin | collected...
GTTTTTGGCGAGCTTAACAATTTCAGGTAAATTAGCAATATCACCACTCATACTAAAAACACTATCAGTGATAATAATTTTACCTTTAACTGTAGAATTTTTTTTCAGCAAGGACTCAAGGTGGTCCATATCATTATGCCGATAGCGCATAGTCTTTCCTGAAGCAACTGCACATCCTTCATAAATACTTGCGTGATTTTCGCGATCAGAAAATGCTACATCTTGTCTTCCTAAAATACAGGAGATAGTTCCTTGATTTGCCTGAAAACCTGTTGACATTACAATCGAATCTTCACGCCCAAGAAAATTTGAAATATTTTCTTCCAAGACTCGGTGTAAATCAAGAGTCCCATTAAGAAATCGACTGCCAGTACACCCAATTCCAAATTTTTCTAGGGCTTCCCTTCCTGCCTTAATAACGTTTGGATCTTTTGCTAGACCAAGATAATTATTACTTGAGATGGTCACGACTCTTTTCCCATCAATAACGACATGCGAAGTTCCAGTTTCTTGAATTTCTCGGAAATAAGGATATATACCTAAATCTTTAGCCTGGTCAGGAGCGTTATAATTAAAACATTTGGAAAGAATATTTTCATCGTTTTTAAATGAAGTGTTTAGATGGCTGCTTTCAAAATCAAATTTCTTTTTTATTTGAATTATTTTTTTCGCAGAATCTGAATCGAGAGACGTTTTTGGCATAGTTTATTTCTATTTAAAACGATGTTTATTATTTTAATTGGTTGGGAACAAAAATAGTTAATACATTCATAGGCTATAAACTAAATATAAGATAACATTAAAAATATTCTACAAAAAGCACAAAAAGGGCAAAACACTAAGATTCTCGCCAAATTCGCGATAAAGTTGACCACAGACTATTAGAATTAGTCTGAATATATAGATTTTTACATGAAAACTTATCCATAAGTCTCTTATGAGTTTCCCCAAGAGAATGATAGGGCATTTCTGGAATCAAATGATGCGTAGCATGAAACCTTAACCCGACAGGAGCCCATAAAAAACCCAAAAAACTTTTGGGAATATTGACAGAATCTAGAAGTTGCTCTGAGAGGTCAAGAGTTTGATTTCCAGAATAACGGTAGCAATGCGCACATAGTGTTCTAACCGAATTAATAAAAAAAACTGCCCCGAAAGTGACGAACCAAAAATAAAGAATCTTATAATGTATAATGCCTTGAATAACCATTAAAAGAAAAACCCACCCAAATAAGCAGGTAACAAATTCCTGAACCTGCCACATACCGACAGAATTTAATGACGACTTTGTTCTTCTATAACTTAAATCAATTGAGAGAGATGAAAATTTTTCTAAGACAAACAGCCTTATACCTTGATGGCAATACGACAATGGGGTTAAAAATACAAAGCGTACGAAAAATAGCACTGGCACAAAAAAGGAAGATAAAATAAATAAAATAATTTTAGACTTCCCCTCGTGCACGAATGGGAAATACTCGCCATCACCCCGAGTACCATATAAATTTATATTATGATGGTCGTTATGGACTCCCTTATACAAGAAAGAAGGAATCATCAAAGGGAAACCACATAATAAGTTCCAGAAAAATTGGAACAAACGAAAAGTTCCTTTTCTCAAGTGAGTTATTTCGTGAATAAAAATAGCCGCCCTAAAAAAAGAGAAAACCGATACAAAAAAGAAAACGCACTGACTTGGAGAAAATAGACTTGAATGAGAACAAAAGAAAAATGCACCCCATCCAAGAGTAATATGAAACAAAAAATCAACCCAATATATAAAGGCATTTGGTTGCATTAAATCCTTAACGATCTCTCTCGCTTCTCTTATCGGGAATTTTATTTCTTCTTTAATATGAGACACAAGTTCACCTTATCTAAATAATCATTACTTTGCTAAATGAGCTGTCATAAAATTTCACAATATTAAATATAATCCAAACATCAGCGCCAATATTGATAGAATTTTTTAATCTGCATTGCCTGTTTTACCAATTCTTATTTCAAACAAGGCAGGTAGCAAAAATAACGCACACATAGTACAAGTAATAATCCCAATTTCAACTATGGTTGCAATAGAGTTAACCCCAGCATGATGCGCTATATTCAAACTTACATAACCTGCTAAGCTTGTTAAAGCAGATAATATAATAGCACTGCCGGTCTCCTGCACAGATTTAATAGTAGCACCCATGGAATAGTCTAAAATATGATGCGTCAAATAAATACAGCTTCCAATCATAATGCCTATAATCGATGGCAACATAACAATATTAATAAAATTCAACTTGATTTCAAAAAAAGCCATAATAGCCCCCGTCAACAACAAGCCAGTAAGAAGTGGTAATAAAGTTTTAAACGCTAATAAAATACTCTGCAGGTCAAAAATTAAAATAAAAAAAACAATAACTACCGCAACAGCCATCGCACTAGGGCCTTTCACCTTAACCCAACTCATTATTTCAGCCGCCAAGAGATTTTCATTTAATATTGATACAGACACATTACTATCTGCAAGAACCCGTTTCACATCCAACATTTCTCTAGATAACTGGTAAACATTTTTTACGTTAAAAAAATTTTTATCGGCCGGAGAAAACATGAGAAGTAAAAACTCATCTTTAGCTGTGAGTTTACTAATTAAATTTTGAGGAATCTTCGACTCGTCAAATGGTTCAGTTGTTAGAAGTTGTTCGAACTTAGAAAATTTATCTTTCCCTAACGCAAGCTTGATAATATTTTTTTCTTCATTAACTATCTTTCGAATTCTAATAATAATATCTTTTTTTGACTCAAACTCTTGTAGGCTAAACTGATTTAACGAGTAATGTACTCCTATCGTTGAGTTATTTGTATTTTTCTCTTTAATCTCATCTAAAGCTTGATGGACATAAAACAGATCTTCTTTTTTAGAAACAAGTATAACTGTCGGAGAAAAAGCAAATCCAAAGTCATTCGTACTTTCTGTCTCATATTCTGCCGCTGGCGAATCACCTCTTAATTTCTGAAAATCATATTCAAATTTTATTTGAGGAAGAAGATAAAAACTCAAACCTAAAAGGACTAAGAATAGCAACGAAATAGAATAAGGCGTACTTGAATAAAGATTATAAATTTTAAAAATAAATAACCGAGGTTTTGGTTTACCTAGCCATTCAACCCGGTCATAAAAAATTGTCTGAGCAGGAAACACAAAAATATATGTAAAAAAAGCACTGATAATTCCTATGGTTGCTATCTTTCCAAATTCTGCAAACCCAAGAAAATCAGAAAAAATTAATATAGAAAATACGCTGATAGTTGTCAGCATTGAAATGAACCCTGAACGACCCACTTGAGTAACAACGATTTCAGTCGCATCTGGAATAGATGTACCCTTAAGCAGTTCCTGTTTGAAGCGAATATAAAGGTGAATCCCATAGTCAATCCCCAAGCCCATCAAAATTGCTACGAGAAATCCGGAAATTATATTTAGGTGTCCGATAAAATATTTAGTCAAAGCAAATGTGTAAGTCATTGACAATAATAATGGAAAAATAATAAGCGGAATGGAAAACCAAGATCGTGTGTAGACCAGTATTATTGATGCAACCAAAAAAGCTGCAAGTAAAGCGGATTTTTCTAAGTCATTTTTAATAAATGCATTCTCTTCTAAGCGCACTATCAATGACCCTGTGAGTTTTATTTTTAGGCCAGTAATTTCACGTGCTAAGCCAGAGATATTAATGGTATTTTGAACATCATGAACAAATTTTTCAGTGAATACAGTATCTGTAATAGTTCCTCGTGGTTTTACAAAAATATAATAATTTCTTTGTGTTTTCCCCTTATAGAAAGGATTAATTTCATCAAATATTTGATAATCTTTGGAAAAGGCTTGAAACTTTTCTAAATTAAAGAGTTCACTCCCTAACGAAATCCCTGTAAGTTGCTCACGCGCATACTCAATACCCTGATCAACAAGCGATTCAAGCTGAATAAGTTCGTTTCGAGAAAGCATGAGTAATTGTCGATTGTTTAAAAACTCTTTTGGTATTTGCGAGTCAACATATTGAACTCCATTAACATTTTTGAGTAACCGTGATAATTTTTTAATGACTTCTGGTGCTTTACTTTGATTCAATCCTTCAAGGACAACTACCAAAGGTCCTGAACCACCTGTTTTAAAAACAACCTCATTAAATTCTTTGACTAAAGGGAGATCTTTGGGGAGTAAGTTATCCATTCGCGAGTCATAAGATAAGCCCGTAGAAATATAAATAGAAAACCCGCTTAATATAAATGCACAAATCAATATCCAGCCAGGATATTTTTGTGTAATATTTTTAAAGCACCAACGCAAAGCGTTCTTCATAGTAAAAAAATTAAAACTGATAAGTTTTTATAAGAACTTCACTTGCCGCAGCATTTTTTATACTTTTTATTACTTCCGCAAGGACAAGGATCATTGCGTCCTACCTTTGGTTGATCTCTGGTAAAGGGCTTTACTGACGGGGTGGGATTAGAGGAAATAATTTTTGACTCATGTTCGTTGTAATACCATTTTCCATCTTCTTTGATAAATTTTGATACTTCTTGAAGTACTTTTTCTTCACCATTTTCCACATAATGCGCTATAAAGCTAACCTCACCTTCCTCTTCAGATGATTCGCCATTTTTGACACCAATAATCTCAAGATTTTTCCATGTTATCCCATCATGAAGAAATTTTGTTTTATACCATGCACTTAATTCTTGACCATCTGGGTACCTAGTTTTCTCTAAATAATCCCAAGTCCCTTTGGAAAAAGCAGAAAACCTAGCCCTCATTAAATCTTCTGCTGTATCCGCATTACTTAACCCGCGAATTAATGGACCACAACAATCCGTATATAAAAACCTAGTTCCACAGGGGCAATCTTCCATATTTAATTAAGCCCTTTCCTGCATTGAGTTCAAAGAAGAAATTGGAATCTCCTCAAAAGGATCAAATCCGTTTTTAACTTTCCTCCAATCCATTTTATTTGACTCTTCTTCAACTTTAGAAGCATCAAAAGAGAAAAGAATCAGTTCCCTCTCCATATTTTTTGAAACCCTTAATTTTAGTTCTTCTGGATTCTTAATCCACTGTAGCTTTGTTTTTCGATCTTGTTTTTTAATAAACCGCTCCACTCTTAAAGCGGTCCCAATAGTATCAAACAGTCTCCAACATTGAGCAATTTTAATAGGTTTGTAAATACGAGTATACTTAGCACTTTGCTTTCCGCTTTTATGTTGATGGTAGCGAACAGCAAGATTTTTTGTATAGCCAGTATAAAAGGCACCATTATCACATTCTAATAAATACAACCAAAAACATCGTTCGATGCTCATTCTCACAACCTCACTTATCTTAGCCCTTATCAATCAAATACTTCTGGCTATGTAGCTAAGATACAACTTAATTAAAAAAGAACCAACATTTCTTTAACTACATATCTTTATAAATATACTAAATTTAATAAAATTTCACCCTAACCAAATGGGTGAGGTTCATATATTAAAAGTTAACTCATAAAAAAAATTCCCCTCTCTGACTAGAGAAGGGAAAAATCTTATTAAAAGAAAAGTCATTAGTATGTTTCTAAATTTAAAAAAAGCACTACCTAAATTAATTTAGGTTTTCGCTATGCACCTTAAAAGGTATTGCGACTAAGCACTTCTTTGACTTCTAGTATTTGTATTCCTACTTGCAGGTCTTCCTGATGAACGGTTTCGTGAAAAAGAGGAGTTTTTATTTTTCCCTGAAGAATAGGCAGTTGATCTACTTTTGCCTCCCCTAGCTCCACCTCTAGCAAACTTTCCAGAATCAGGTTTTCTACCACCACTTTTTTTATTAGCTATTGACTCATCATGAAATGGATGCGCCTGATCGACGTTTAAGGGACGACCAATTTCTGCCTCAATCCTTCTTAGGTATGATTTTTCCCCCGCGTCACAAAATGATAAAGCAATCCCTTCCATTCCTGCTCGAGCAGTCCGACCGATTCTGTGTACGTAACTCTCAGTTTCTTTCGGTAAATCGTAGTTTATGACATGAGTGATCCCATCAACATCCAAACCACGCGAAGCGATATCAGTTGCAACGAGAACTCTCACTCTTCCAGAGCGAAATTTATCTAGCGCCTTTAAACGCGCCGGCTGTGACTTGTTACCGTGGATTGCCTCTGTTGGAATTTTTAGCTTTATCAGTCTTTTGGCAACTCTATCAGCGCCATGTTTTGTTCTAGTAAAAATGAGTACTCGATAAATACTCTGATCTTCCTCAAGAATAGATTCCAATAAAGCAGATTTATTTTCTCGATCTACGAATAATACTTTTTGTTCAATTTTAGATACAGTACTTGATGGTGGGGTAACAGATACTTGTATCGGGTCGTTTAAAAATTCCTTAGAGAGCTTGACTATTTCACCTGGAAGAGTCGCCGAAAACAACATCGTCTGTCGGTTTGATGGAATGACCTTACATATTTTCTTAATATCGGGAAGAAAACCCATATCCAACATTCGATCTGCTTCGTCTAAAACAAGCACCCCAACCTTATCTAAGCGTAACTGTCTCTGATTTAAAAGATCTAAAAGTCTACCAGGTGTCGCGACTAGAACATCTACTCCACGTGATAATGCGCGTATTTGCAAAGTTGGCCTTACACCACCATAAATTACCGCTTGTTTAATTTTTAAATATCGTCCATAGACTCGAATACTTTCACTTATCTGAGCAGCTAATTCTCTAGTGGGAGCAAGTATCAAAGCACGAACACATTTAGGTCCAACAACTTCCCTATTTTTTTCGAGCCACTGAAGTAAAGGAAGTGCAAACGCTGCTGTTTTGCCAGTTCCTGTTTGGGCGCACCCTAAGAGATCACGGCCATTTAAAAGATTAGGAATAGCTTGTTCTTGAATAGGCGTGGGCAAGGCATATTTTTCTTCACGAAGAACTTTGCAAATAGGACTAATAAGATTTAAAGTTTCAAAACCGGATTGTACTTCTTGAACAGGTGAGTTAGCTAACATAGTTTCCTTAATGTATTAAAATTAAATGATATCTGGCGTAAGCATGCAGAGCCCTAAAAATTTCAAGGATACAGCAAGCACAGTATTAATAAATGTGATTGATTTTTTGTTGAGAAAAATGGAGGGGGGGGGAGAAAGTACAATAAAAAAAATACCGGATTAAGATCCGAACATTTCTCAACCAAAAAGGAAAAGCTCTCTTCTGTTCAACACCACTAATTCTCCTGACGGTTTCAACCAACAACCGTAAAACCATACTACTCTAACCTAGAGTAAAATACCAGCTTTAAGTTCAATAAACTCAAATTATCCAACAATATAACAGTTTCGTTCACTGGCTGATCTATCGTTTGGATCACTTTCTAGTTCAATCTATCAACAAAACTATTACTTCTTAACATTAAAAGACTAGTACTATTTGTAAACAAATAATAATATCAATCTAGCCTGAAAGTAATAAGTTATAGTTTTCATTTACACGTTTAGATAAATACCTATAAACCCATTTCGTAATCCAAGCATCTTAATCTTGAGTTACTCTTAAATTAAGGACTTTTATTTTGGAAATATTACACATAGAAGAGACACCCAACCCTGCAGCACTTAAATTTATCATGGAGGGACCAGTGGTAGCTAGTGGCTCCCTATCATTTTCTTCAGGAGAAGAAGATGAGGAATATACTGGAGATGACCCCCTAGCTGTGGCCTTATTCAAGGTCGGAGCAATAGAGTTATTTCTATGTCAAGATTATGTTTCAGTCACCATGTTTTCTTCCAATGCATGGGAACATTTTATGGATGATGTAAAAGTTGCCATAAAAACTATTCTTCTACCGCCAGGAGAAAAACCCCCTGAAAGTGAAAAAAAAGAATCCTTTGTCAGCACAATTGACCGTGAAGCATTTCCCAGTCTCCCTGATAGCGAAAAGGAGCTAATTATTGGGTCTTTGATGGATGAAATAATTAGACCTGCTTTAGCCAATGATGGAGGAGGACTGGAAGTTATTAAAGTGGAAGGGAATGATGTAGTTATCAAGTATCAAGGTGCCTGTGGAAGCTGCCCGAGCTCAACAGGGGGAACGCTAGCAGCAATAACAAGAGCATTAAAAGGCTACTGCGATCCAAACCTTGAAATCTCTATAAGTAGCTCTTAATTACTCCTACCTATCAGAGGACGATTAAGCAATAAGTAAAAGGAGCCTAAATTGATCGTTAAAAAAGATAACAAATACGCAGTTGAGTGCCAGATTAAAATATCTGCTGAGTGCTCCAAAGTTGGTGAGTACTTTGATACCGAGGAAGACGCAAAGGACTGGGTAGAAGATGAGTTCTGGATCTTCTCCGGAGAAGGTTGGATTTGTGTAAAATGCAACGAACAAATTCTAAAAAACCTATCGAAAATAAAACCGCTTATCAACAACTAGTAATTCATTCCTCTTTCAACCAATAAATCACCTCTATACCAGAGTGAGTTAAAAGTAGACAGAGAAACTTAAATTAAAAAGGACCTGGCAAAAAATCACCAGGCCCCTTAAAATTCTTACTGGGTAAACGCAGAATCACTCTAAATATGGACTCCGTCGTTAGTTTTATATAGAACAAGCTATCCTAAATCAACCTAATCCAGGCTATCCAATATTGTATTAAATGTTGCGCTACGACGCATGGCCTGTGCAACTTTTTCCGGGTCTGTCCGAAAATAACCACCAATATCTTTTGCCTGCCCATTACTCGCATTCATTTCGTTGAAGATGGTATCCAGTTTCTCTTCAAGTTGTTCAGCGATGGGGGTAAACTTTACTTTGAGATCCGCATCGTTATCTTGAGCTGCCAGCTCTTTTGCCCAGAATAATGCTTCATAAATATGGGTGCCTGCATTATCTAAATCGCCTACAGTACGACCAGGAGACTTTTTATTTTCCATTAATTTCCCGGTAGCGCGATCTAGTGTTTCGGCTAGCACCTGTGCTTTAGAGTTTCCCTTCACCTGACTTAAATGCGCGAAAGATTCTGAAAGTGCTAGAAATTCACCCAGAGATTCCCACCTCAAGTGTCCTTCTTTTACAAACTGCTGAACATGCTTGGGCGCAGATCCGCCAGCACCTGTTTCGAAAAGACCTCCACCTTGAATCAGAGGAACGATGGATAACATTTTCGCGCTGGTTCCCAATTCAAGAATCGGAAACAAATCTGTCAAATAATCTCTTAAAACATTTCCCGTTGCGCTGATGGTGTCTTTTCCATCTTTCGCCCTTTTCAATGAATGATCCATAGCCTCGACAGGAGACATGATCGAAATATCCAGACCCTTGGTATCGTGGTCCTTTAAGTACGTATTTACTTTTTCAATCATATTAGCATCGTGCGCTCGGTATTTATCCAGCCAGAAAACAACAGGCGTTTCAGACAGTCGAGCTCGCTTGACTGCCAGTTTAACCCAATCTTGAATGGGAATATCCTTAACCTGGCAGGCACGGAATATATCGCCTGTTTCGACGGCAATTTCATGCAAAGCGTTACCTGCTCCATCAAGAACACGAACAGTACCATTGCCGGACATCTCAAAAGTTTTATCATGAGACCCATATTCCTCAGCTTTTTGCGCCATGAGGCCAACATTAGGAACAGTTCCCATTGTGGTAGGATCAAATTCACCATTCTCCCTACAAAAATCAATCGCTGACTGGTAAATACCTGCATAACTATTATCAGGAATCATGGCCAGTGTATCAGCCTCTTTCCCAGAGGGATCCCACATTTTTCCAGAGGTTCGAATCGCAGCAGCCATTGAAGCATCAATAATAATATCACTGGGAACATGCAAATTGGTAATGCCTTTATCAGAATCTACCATTGCCAATTCAGGACCTTTTTCTATGCATGCTTTGATAGCTCCTTCAATTTCTGCCTTTTGGTCAGCAGGCAAGTCCTTGATCTTTGTATAAACATCGCCCAAACCGTTATTAGCATTGATACCTAGTTCTTTGAAAAGTTTTTCGTATTTAGTGAATACGTCTTCAAAAAAAACAGTCACACCATGACCAAAGATAATAGGGTCAGAAACCTTCATCATTGTGGCCTTCATATGAAAAGATAAAAGAACATTCTGATTTTTCGCTTCGGCAATAGACTCCTTAATAAAACTACGTAGAGCCGTGCGACTCATCTTCGTTGCATCTACTAAATCGCCTGCATCCATTGCAATATTGTCTTTGAGCAAGGTGGTATTTCTCTCGGCATCTATAAACTCAATCTTGCCTTTTCCTGCAGCCTGACCAGAAATGACAACAGATTTTTCATTGGAATAAAAATCTCCACCTTTCATATGGGCAACATTAGTTTTAGAGTCCTTAGACCACTTCCCCATTTTGTGCGGGTTACTTTTCGCATAATTTTTAACGGATACCGCTGCTCTACGATCTGAATTGCCTTGTCGAAGAACGGGATTCACGGCACTACCCTTAACCTTGTCAAACTTGGCCTTTATTTCTTTCTCTTCGTCCGTCTTTGGGTCTTCCGGATAATTCGGCAAATTATAACCCTGAGACTGGAGTTCTGCTACGGCAGCTTGAATTTGTGGATTCGAAGCACTGATATTAGGTAGTTTAATAATATTAGCATCAGGTTTCATAACCATTTCGCCCAGAAAAGCAAGATCATCAGGTTGTTGTTGTTCTGGCTTAAGTCGTTCTGGAAATTGCGCAATAATCCTACCTGCAAGAGAGATATCCTTAGTTCCAACTTTAATGCCGGCTACCCCTGCGAATGACTGAATAATTGGAAGAAAAGATCCGCTCGCAAGCTCTGGTGCTTCATCAACTTTTGTATAAATAATATCTGGTTGTCCCGCCATTTTTTTTACTCCGTCTCAATTAAAGTTACTTACAATTAATCAGCTTTAGAAATAAGAAATAATCAAAGGAAACTCTCAACTGTTTTTTTAAGTTTATTTCTATAATATTTTCGATAAATTAACAACTTATAATAGATAAAACTATTCAAAATTCACAGAAAAAAAATTCGATCTTAAACTTAATACACAAAAAAATTAGTCCGGGAATACTGGTTTCCGCGAAAGCTATTTTTTCAATAACTTCAACACTGTTCATGCTCGTTTTGGAGTCAATTATTCACTTATACTAGATATTATTACAAATGCTCTTGAGCCAAGAGGTCTTTGCCTTAATTTTTTAAAAGTTCACTTATTCTTTCTTGAGTTGCCGGGTGAGTTGAAAAAAGAGATGAAGTCTCCGATTTACTTGAGCTGTCGAGGTTTTCTTTCATCCAATAAAGAAACTTCAGGTAATCCATTTTGCTCAATCCAGTTTTTTGAATATATTCAACCGCTAATCTATCAGCAGCAAGCTCAAATTGACGTCCAAAAGTATTGGTCACCGCCGGGTTAACCACATAATCTAAATAACCTAACCCAGGAACAAATGCACCTGCTAAAGACATAGCCGCTGAAGTAAGTGTCGATATTCCCAACTTAGAGTAATAATGATTACTTTTTAAGTGCGCCAATTCATGGGATATTACACATATTCTCCCAACTTCATTCAAGCGCTTTAAAAGACTAAGAGTAATATTAATATCACCCCCTGTGTCTACCCAGGCGTTTGAGAATTTTCCCTTATGCACAACAGGTTTATAAAAACCTAATTCATCTTGAAAGTTTGCAGCTACGACCTTATTTATTGATTTACTCCAAACTTCTGTGGCACTTAGACAGTCTAGACTATTGCTAGGATGACAGACTTGTGTGTTAGGGCCCGCACAACTACTAGCAACTAAAACAAAAATTAAAAGACAAGTAATTCTAAGTTTATAAAGCATTCGTACTTAATGGCCTCTCAGTCATTTCTCTGGCTATTTAGGATTCAGGATACTCTCGAGTCTTTTTGGAGGAATATTAAACTCCACCGCAAACTCTTCTTCTTCAAGTCCACTCGCTTCAAATGCTTTTTTAATAGCTTCATCTTCGTTTTTACGAGCTTCTTCTAAAAAAAATTTAAGCTGATCAAGGTCTACCCCAATTTCTTGAGCATATTTTTTTTTCTTAATACCTTTCACTTCAAATGCCTTTTTAAGGGCTTTTAAGCGATTGTCCCTTCTCCATTTCCAAGGTGGTATTGGGTTTTTATCCTTCCACAAACCAATTTTATTTTTTCTAGCCATTCTTTCAGCGCTAGAAAAAAAACTTCTATCTTTTACATTTTGTTCCTTTTCATAAAGCTTGTAGTGCCAGGCCATCCCTACCATAACTTGCTCTAAACCAACGTCTACTTTTCTAATGCAGTCGATTAAAAGACAAAACGCATCACTTTTTTGATTGACCATTACTTTCCCAATGATTCTTCCATAACGGTCATGTTTGGAGTATTCAATGGTGACGCCCTTATTATAAACAAGCCATTCTAAATTTTTAGTAGATTCCTGCCCATAGTACTGACTTTTCTCTGGAGCATCTATGCCTGCTAATCGAACACGATGACTAAAGCCATTAATATCAACTAAAGTCAATGTATCCCCATCTGTAACCTTGACGACCTTGCCTTGAAGGTTTTCAGCTGAGACTGATGAAGCAAAGATACTAAAACAGAAAACGACTGCTAAAGTAGATAAACTAAAGTCTGTATTATAGAAGATAAGCTTCATTCAGTTTAAAAAAAACCTAGTTTTTGAGATAAACACTACCAATGGTTAAAATATATTTAGGAATTTTTGAAGACCCAAATAATCAAAACTAAATAGAGTCAACTCATAAATTGCTTTATATATGATATATTTTACAATAAAAAGTCTTGCTACTTTTAGATCGAATTTGGCCTATACATTTACACACTCGGGTTAAAATGACAAATAACAAGAAACGAAAATGAAGAGCAAAACCACTTTTCTAAATTTACAGTTTACAGTTTTTCATTTAAGTTCTTGTAGCACTATAGCAATTAAGCCTAAAGAACCTATTGAAGCTTTAACTACAAAACAAATAATGATAAAATTTTAAATCGAAAAAGCCAAGATAGAGGATTACATTGATCTTGCCTAAGGTGTGGCTAAGTTTTCGGATATTATATGCGATGCGAAGGGCCAATTAATTCTTCTGCAAAAGTGGCAACACTCCGTAATCGTTTAATTAAATAAATTATAATAAAAATAAAAGGCCACTATGAATAATCATAGCACCTCCAATGCTATTTAGGATTACTAGAATTTATGGGAATAAATTTTTGGGCGAGAATAATTATTGGAGCTACTATAGCTGTGATGACGCTATATATAATGTGGGAATAAACCAAAATACTTTATATTTGGATGACTATATGTGTCGAAAAAAATATCCTGAGAGAGGCGTTTAAAAGGTGTCTCCATCAGCAATCAATTTTCAATCAAACAAACCATTTTTCATGCGATATAACCTTACCGTTTAATGAGAGCTGTTGTACGAAAATAATATCTAAGCAATTTTAATATTTAATATAGCTGTGCCTAAAACTATAACGACACTTAAAAAAGAAGAGAAAACTCTTGCCGAAACAAAAAAAACTATCGCACGTTTGGAAGAAAAAATAAGATGCAGTCATGGAATTGGTAGCGTTAAAATACGTGCTTCAGGCAAGATCCACCAATTAATCTATAAAAAAATAGACTTTATTGAATTTGATAAACAATGGTGGCCTCAGATGAGTCACGATTTAATAGACCAAAGATTTCAACTCAGCTTTAATGCCTCGCCTCCAATCTCTAAAAGTCGCTCAATATATTCAGAAGGGAAAGGTTTTTTATATTGCACCTATCTATACTCTAATCCAAATAACGAGAAAAAACTAACCCTCCTTGAAAAGCACCCAATTCTCAATACACCTAGACGTTCTCAGTCAAACATCATAAAGACATTAAATAAGCTAAAAAAATTACTGAACTGCCCAAAAGAACTTGAAAATATTTCCAGATTATTAAAACTATATTGGAAGCTTGGCATTAAAGTATAACTTTACTCCTCA
>Ga0115000_10003075_pt1 | contig 14023 bp, 12 predicted proteins | sample ArcticOcean_MG_C_6_FD_89690 | JGI IMG/M metagenome (GOLD analysis project Ga0115000, IMG submission 89690) | Marine microbial communities from western Arctic Ocean - ArcticOcean_MG_CB8_128 | ecosystem: Environmental > Aquatic > Marine > Oceanic | place: Arctic Ocean: Canada Basin | collected...
GACGTTCACTGCCACAGTGACATATACTCGGTACACATCTGCTGCCAAGGGGACTTCGGATATTGGGGACCTGAAGGAGGTATTCACCTTCACTCAGGAAGTCCTAAATAATAGCGAGAGCATACGATTATTTCTCCTGAATTATTTTCAGGAGGAAGAACAGCAACGGGGGAACCCTTGATGCCTTCCGTAACGAGGATAGGAGACCAAGATGCAATACATTGCTCAACTCCCCTGCGGGCACAGGGTTCCCCTAATGTGTTCTGCAATGGAAGGGCAATTTCACGGGAAAGTGACCTGAATACTATTCATCAGAAGCCGGGAGGAAAGAATTGTGTCCCTCATGCAGAGAAGCTTTTGAAGGGTTCCGGGACGGTCTGGGTGAATGGTCTGGGATGTGGTCGGATCGGTGATGGTATCAATAATTGCACAGTGGTTGCACAGGGTTCCCCTAATGTATTTGCAGGAGGATAACAAGGAGAATGGCAGCAGTAAACAAATCAGCAGATGCCGGGGTAGATCCAACTTTTAGGTCTGCCTCCCTGAACTCGTCCCCACTCAGTGCAGTTTTGAGCAAGTCCCAGTGGAATATCTTGGTTCAGGAGAAACTGGAGGAGATTGTCCCATGGGAATCCATCTTTGATGCCGAGATTCGACTGAGTGCCTTGGTTTTACCCCCACAATATCTTGGTTTGATCCAGAGTATCGCCCAGAGGGAACCGCTTTCCATACCTGAAAACAACCTCAAGCTGGAGGTTCAGAAGATTGAAAACGAGTTGTGGTATCTCAGACAGGCCCGAGGTTACCTTGCATGGTTTGTCAAGATCATTCAGGACATTCTGGAGAGGGATAGCTCTGCTGCCGAGAAGCCTTTTGATTCCGTAGTCCGAAGCAACAAAAAAATAATTCCCGAGACCATCATGACGGCAGGAAAAATTATCAATCCAGTGACCCAGAGTGTCCTGAGTAGGGAATCCCATAAAGACCATGTTGCGGCCTTGGATACCGCAAGGACCTTGGCAGACAGTGGTCTTTGGGCCAATGCAGATGTGTATATCGAATATCTCACAGCAACCGGGCGAATAGGGGCATAAATAGAGTCACAATAGCAGCAGCAGCACTATGTCAATTAGCACATCAGACAAAAACACAGATGGAGTAAACCCCATTGATGTGGTGCCGACTCTGTTCAGTGACATCTCCCTTCTTTTTAATCTACACCCGAATACCATGGATATTCGGCCAATCACGGACCTGAATGCCATTCGTGGTTCAGTTAAAAATCTGGTTCTCACGAACTTTGGAGAGAGACCCTTTCACCCAGAGATTGGCTCAAATGTCACTGGACTGCTCTTTGAGAATGCGGATTTCTTTACCGCAGCATCCATGAGGGATGAGATTCACCGAGTCCTGAACCGATATGAGCCGAGAATCGATGATGTGGTGGTTCAGGTGTTTGATGACATGGACCGTAATGCATTTCGAGTCAATATTGGATTTCGAATTACAGAATCTAGCATCGCACAAGAAGTCTCTTTTTATCTCACCCGAATAAGGTAATATCCTCAATTATTCTCACCATGGCCGGAAAAAAACTCAATGTAACGGAGCTTGACTTTGACACCATCAAAGTCAACATCAAAAACTATTTTAAGCGCGAGGGAGGAGCATACCGGGACTGGGATTTCGAGGGGTCAGGGCTGAACCACCTTCTGGATATTCTGGCATACAACACCCACTACAATGCCATTTTGGCACATCTCGCGGTTAATGAGGGGTTCCTGAGTAGCGCACAGCTTAGAAAAAATGTTGTGGGTCGCGCCAAGACTCTGGGTTACCTTCCACATTCTTTCAGTGCATCCACATCTACCCTGACACTGAGTGGGTCTGATATTTCGAGTCTCAGCACGGTCCCCAAGAATACTATTTTCACATCCTCTGTGGGCGGGAATTCATACAGTTTCATTACCACTGAGTCGTTCACCGGGTCATTCGCCCCCGGAGCTGCTCCCTCCCGTAAAGAAATTTTGGTCAAGGAGGGGTCTCTCAAGACCGTGAAATACACCTATGATGCATCGGATACCAACCGGAGGTATGAGATTCCTGACTCCAATGTGGATATTAATGCCATCAAAGTGACGACATTTCCAAATGACAATACGAGTGACGCTACATTGTATACCCGGTTTACTGAGTTGTCAACCGCAACTTCTACCACGGACATCTATTTCATCTTTGAGAATCCTAATGGGTTCTATGAGGTTGAGTTTGGTGATGGCGTGGTGGGGAAAAAACCACAAGCCGGTGCAGTAATTGCAATTGAATATCTTTCTACCAGTGGGGCGGATGCTAATGGTGCAACTACATTTAATATCAGTTCCACCTTGACAAATTCCGTGGGTGTCGCGCTTGCTGATATTGTGGTCGATACCGCGACAATATCATCCGGGGGTGGTGACCGGGAGACCATTGAGGAAATTAGATTCAATGCCCCCCTGAGTTTCACCTCACAGGATCGTGCAGTGACTGTGGATGATTACAAGACAGAGATCTTGAATGCATCTGATGCCACTGCGGTTTCTGTCTGGGGGGGAGAGGACAATGATCCTGTTGATCTGGGTGCAGTCTATATCAGTGGCAAGAAGTCGGACGATTCGCTCCTGAGCCTGAATGAAAAAGCTTCCCTGCGTAACCTTCTGCGCGATAAAGGGGTCCTCACCCTTCGGCACGTATTTCTGGACCCGAATTTCATTTACCTTTATTTTGATGTCTTTACGAGGTTCAATCCCAATCTCACGACCCTGAACTCGGACTCCATGGCATCTGCGATCCTGTCTACGATCACGAATTTTGATAATGCAAATCTACAGGAATACAATTCCATTTTTCGATTTTCAAAGTTTCTGGCGAGGATCGACGCGACCTCACCGGCAATTCTCTCTACTGCCGCAAGGGTGTATGCCTACCGGAATCTGGTATTCAATCAGAAGCTTCTGGAGTCTGATATTGAGACCACGGATATCATAGATCTTTCAGGGCGGGCATCTGCCACACAGTTTCTGGGGGCAGCGAACTATACAGTGGGCAATACGTTCTACTTTAAGGACAATGTGTATCGGGTGAAGAGTCTCAACAATCCATCTGCGGAATTTGGGACCGCAGGGGTTGAGCCACCCAGAGATATCGAACTGGATACAGATTACACCATGGGGGCTGCTGCTTCTGGGTTCACCTACCAGTATATTGGAAAATTTAGTGATGTTGCCCTGAGTGATGCCCAAAAGAAACTCCTGAAACTGGAATTTACCTTCAAACTCGATAGTGATGAGGCGGATATTGTCTATTCCAAGGAGGGTGAGTCATTCAGCGTCATGGGTGGGATCAATGAATACCGCTTTGGAACTCATCGGCCAGAGGGGATTCGGTCTGGATTTGCCCTCCTGACTATCTACCGGAAAGACGATACGTCTGGAGAGCGGTTGTATTACGATGGCTCCCCGGCATCTGATTCTTCCACCACGCCAAAATATTTTGGTATTGTGCATATCAACAAGGGAATTATTTTTCTTGGGGCATCTGCCGTCACCGAATCCGCAATCGGGACCGGGGCATATACCATACTCAAGCTCACGGGCATCAAGTCCAGTGGCCTGACAGTCAAGATTTTCACCCGCCCAGCATCCAATGACATTGCATCCAAGAGAAACTTCATCATAGATATTGATGAGACCAGCACAAATGTCACTGCTGAGATTGACACTGCGGCGCTTAATGTCACATCACGTATTAGCGACGACTACATAACATACAATCGAGACACTCCCGACTAATAGTATTATGCATGAGTCAGTCGCAAACGCCACCCCCAGACCAAATGAGGCATCAAGGGTCAATGAACTTTTTCCAGAGCAGATACGCGGGTCGGCAGAAAATCTCACCAACTTTCTGAAGGAGTATTATGACTACATGAGTCAGGAGGGTGCGCCGACATGGGAGATCGGCCATATGGTCAGTGAGAATGATATTGATGAGACTTCCGCGAAGTATTTGGACTCGATTCAGGATGAGATTGCCGCCACTGTCCCAAACTCGGACCACATGGACCGAGTGACTCTGTATAAGAGGGTTGTTCATTACTATCGCTCCAAGGGGACCGTGGAAGCGGTCTATACCTTTTTTAGAATATTTTTCAATGATGTGGATGACATCCATGTTGAGTATGGGGATGATCCATACACCTACAGGATTCGGACCACCAAGTTGCCATCAGGTGGAGGGGAGTGGCGAAGTAAATTCAAGAAGATGACCCATCCTGCGGGGATGAGGTTTAGTGTTTCATCCTTGGTGGAATCTGGTGCAGTGGGAGGTGGGGATCTCTCGGTCGTAAAGCCGGGATGGGATGCCAACTACTGGTTTGATGGCGACGATTCTCAGCGCGAGGACTACTATGGGGCCAATGCAGAGCAACGAGATGAGTGGTATTATGACCTTCTGCCCCCTAATCGGCGCAAGACAGTTGAGACCTTCATTGAGCCGGTCCTGAGATATACTCTGGACAGTGAGAGTAGCATTGATACCGCAAATATTCCGGGTTGGGTGGTCGAGGAGGTCACCAATACACTTCCCAGCTTAAATGGATATACCAATGCGACCGGCACTCCCACATGGGACAGCACTGAGGGCGCATGGTCATTTGATGGGACCAGCGACTACATTCTTACCTACACGAACCCATCAATGCAAGGTCTGGACCCCTCAAATCCTGATAATCTATATTGGGACTACAAGCGAGATTCAGAAGGTGTCCGCAAGGGACCCCTTCACTTTGATGAGGAAGATCCTTACACGGTCTCGATGTGGCTGAAGACCAGCCAGAGTGCAGATAGTATTCTGTTAGCATCGCGTGGTAACAACGGTGTTGCTCTGGGTAAGTTTGATGGGAAGTTCTCCCTGCTTTATATTCAGGAGGGTGGGGATTCTGATGCCAGTGATGGGGTTCCGGTGATTCTTCAATCCACCACAACCATCTCAGATGGCGAATGGCACCATCTGGCCTATGTGTATGATGGAAATCGTAGCGGTTCTCTGTTTGTGGATGGAATCAAGGAGGCAACAGACGCTAATATCAACCTTGAATCCTTTGATGATGATGGGATAAGTCGCCAGCACACATTCCATCTTATCTCGTTGATGAGTGGGTCAGAACCTACTGAATCTCAGGGGGGCGAGGGGTCCCTTCACACTGCGGGTCACCTCAAGGATTTTCGGATCTACAGCACGAACCTGAGTGATACAGGCACAAAATTTCTTTTTGGCACAGGGGCGAATTCCGCCACACACCCATACCAGCAACTGGATCTTGACCCATACACCGCATATTTCCTGTCCAAGTATGAGCCTCCCACACAGGTTTTAGTGAAGAGTCTGGTGAATGTTCAGGCAGGACTACGCTGGAGATCCACTGGAGTTGATCGAATTGAAATCACAGGAGATGACTCAGACTTCATTACCAACATCTATGGTGGTGCAGGGACTGATGTGGTTGCAGACATCTATGGAGATGATGGTGATAGTGACTTGGATAACAGTGAGATTTTCGAGGCTCCCCCCGCAGAACTTCTGGAATCCCGCTTTGTCTCGGTGTCCTTCACCCTGAATCCATTGATCGAGAATGCCAGAGATCTCTTTGTTCATGCGCAGTATCAGCGACAAGATAAATTTTTTGATCCCACCACAATTTCATCATTTGCGCTCAAGACTCTGGCAGAACTTGAAAATAATTACAATCGAATTGCAAATCAATTTCCAGTATTTGGGGCAGATGTCAACCTGATACCGCATACCCTGAAGCTTCTCTATTCCGATGGTCAGGGCGGGGCATACTTGGATGGGGATTCTGCTGGTTCTGAGGGTGAAATTATTCGGATTCAGCTTGCGAGTCGTGATATTCCTTCTGTGGGGAACAATGTGAAATTTGAATTTGAATTGGAAAACACCGATGAGCTTTCCTCTGATGACTGGACTCTTTTCGACGAATCCGATGACTACAACGATTCTGACAGAAACCTTGGGTTCCTGATCATTCGCCCAGAGCGATATCTGGGCTACAGCAGATATTTTACGAGCGGTTACTACTATGCCGCAGGAGAAAGCACATCCGATTACCTGAACCACTATCAGGCAATCAATGACGGAAATACAGTGGGGGTCCCCCTGACAATTGAGGCAGCGTCATCAGCGACGGCAATCACATCGGCACAGGGCGCATGGGGTTGGGGCAACATTGCCAGTGATGGAACCATCAGCTCGATTCAATTTGTATTTTCAGGCGCAGGATTCACCACCACACAACTGATGGAGAACGAATATGAGGACTATGCGACCGGACAACATGAGCCGCATTACACCATCACAGTGGGAACAAAATTTGCAGCATCTAGCGCATATGTTGTAGGCGATCAATTTTTTGCGGGCGATAACCTCTACCAAGTGACCGTGGCTGGGACCAGTGGGTCATCTGCCCCTACGCATACATCAGGGACCGCAACCAGTCATACCTTGACCGCCGAATATGTTGGAGCGGTGGCGATTGCCTATGTCACTGGGTTTGATGAGACCACCAATGACACAGTCGGTCTGGGTGGAATCGGAGATTGGCTTTGGATCACACGGGGTTCCGGGTATTCAACACTACCACCTGACCATGTTTCTGGATATGAATACGATAAATCGAGATTTCGCTTGGGCTACTCACATGCCGCTTCTCATGCGGTTCGATTTGACTCCCAGATCCAGAATACAATTGGATCTTCAGCCGCCGAGAGTGCCGGGGTAAATTATCGCCCATGGTATCGCTCGGGACGATCTACGACGTACTCAAGCCCTGAAGCAGACGATCTTTTTAAATGGCACTACCAGAACAAGCAGATGACCAATGGGAACACATCGACTGCCCGACTAGATATCGTGGTAGATGGCACATCAGAACCAACTGGGACTCTTACCATTCGTTCACAGGACTACAGAAGTCTCACAGACACTCTCATAATTGAAGATAGTCAATAATTGTATAAATAACGACGAAGAAGGACAACCTACTACTACTACACAGATAAAGTCATGGCAGCAATAATTACAGACGATTTCAGAAGGAACGCAGCACAGGTTTTGGTCAACGACATCACAGGGGGGACCAACAACTACTTTGTGGGTATCGGTAAATCCGATGCATATGACAACGATGCTAGTGGGTATGCCGAGGACCATGCCTCTTTCAGTCTGCCTGTGCCTTCTGCGAGTCGAGCCGAGGAACTCACGACCCTGAACAACTTGGCGACCATAAGCAAGGTTGGGAATAACAGCGCATACCGGGTGATTCCGCGTGTATATTTTCGCACAGCGAAGCGATTCAAGGTATACGACCCAAATGACCCCAACTGCTTTTTTGCCGAAACCATTGATGGCGTGGAGTATGAGCCATGCTATGCCATCAACACAGACCTTGAGGTTTTTCTGTGCCTGAAAAATAATCTCACCGCAGTCACAGTTGCTGCTGATGAACCCACTCTTACCAGTACCCTGAATAGTGTCTGGGGAGCCAGTGTGGATACTGAGAATAATGGACTCATCTCGACTACCAGTGACAACTATCGATGGGCATATGTCTGCACCCTGAACCGAGACAGCGGTTTCTTCACAAGTCAATTCGCGGCAATAGGAAATCCGGGTGATGGTGCGGTTCTGAACAGCGCACTGGGTGTTCATGCCAGCAATAACCATCCTTCGGAAGGCACAGGAGGTCTCATATATGGCTTCAATGTCGTGAGTGGCGGCTCTGGTTATACTGCGGGTAGCCTTAATATTAATCTCACGGGTCTCAAATCCACTGGAGGTTCAGGCGATAAAACTGATTTTGCTCAATACAACCAGACTGTTGCTTGCACGATTACCGTGACCGGAGGGGCAATCACATCCTGTGTAGTTGATTTGGGTGACAGTGATGATAACGATGACATTCTCACAGAAAACCTTTTGGGTGTTGTGAATGCACATGCGGTTCCTGCATCTGGCTCTGCGGTATTACAGCCCATGATCCTTCCTCTGGAAGGTGTGGGAACTGATAATCTGAAGCTTCTCCCCACATACTACTGTGGTATTCGGGCAGACTTTGAGGACGATCTTGGCGGCGATGGTCTGTTTGTTCCGTTTCGTCAAGTGTCTCTGATCAAGAATCCTTCTCTGGTGGGTGGAGATGACCCCAATGAAGTTTCGAGTTATGCTGCGGGTGAGGCGGCAAAGTGTTTGCGGTATTTGACATGTGCAACAGCCCTTCCCAGTGGTCTGGAGACCGGAGATCTAATCTTTGATGGTGGCACACATGCCACACTGGAACTTGCCATCACAAACGAGGTCCCGATTGGATACTTCGATCATCTGGATACCGCCAATAACCGGCTCTACTTTCATCAGAACGATGATGATGATGACTCCCAGAATCTTCTGGAATTTGCCGAGGGCGGCGGCACCCTCCGTTGGTATGACCGTTCTGCTTCCACGGAAGGTTCAGGACCCCTAACATATACCGGAGATCCCCAGTATGCAGAATATGCTCTGGTTGACTACAGCAGCGCGACTTACGAGAAGTTTGGGCGCAGAAACGGCGAGGTTATCTTTATTGAGAATCGAGCCAAGGTTACCCGTGCAAATGACCAGATTGAAGAGGTTAGGATGATTATTCAGTTCTAAGATTATGCCGATTGAACCTTCATACGATTTTGATACGTTCAACACCATGGGAGCCACAAATGGCTCCGGTGTTGAGCTGACTGATACATGGGAAGATTTCCGTAAGAAAACCAACGGGATCGTCAATCGGTTGACTGGTTTTGGTATGGCTCCGGTTGCTAAGGGTCTTCTTTCTTGGAACGTGGTCCCGTCGCCGATAATCAAAAACAAATTTAATATGCGCCTTACCAGTATCAAAAACCATTTCAATATCAAATCATATTCGTTCTCCACAGGCAAGGGTTTTACGGTGAATTTTGAAACCCCCGCCAAGGATGCATATTTAATTCCTCATGGGTCCTTGTCTGCCAGAGACGATATTATTGCCCCTAGATCATCAGTATCCACATCAGGTTACAATGATCGTAGAAACGCGGGTGATATTGGGACTGTTGTTTTTCACACTCCCACCAAAAACTCAATTTCATTCCTGCCATTTGCCGCTAATGCCAGTGAGGAAGTTCGCCCATACGCCGCAATGCATTATTATAAGACAATTGGGTTTGTGATATACGGGGCACTACCGTCAACACCAAAAACGATCTTTTTTTGATGATAAGAGAAAACGTAATACCAATTGAAAAATTTGGAGTAGCAGGAATCCCAGATGAATACAACTCACTGGAGTTTGCTTCATGCACCAACGGGATCATCAATGCAATACAATCCTCCAGCGGGGTCTTGGCTAGCACTTACATGGTGTATGATAATGTGGATAAGACCATAGTGAAGTCCAATAATATCAGTGCGTTTACCCTGAATTCTAATAAGGGATTCTATACCGTGAGTTTCATTGAGCCGATCACAGGCGATTATTTGCCCTTGGTGAATGCACACCGTGAGGGTAAGGGGGCATTCCCTAATTGGCGCACCGATCTCTTGTTCTGTGGATATCGCAACAAGAGGGATACTGGTATGGATTTGGTCTTTTCGTTTGTGGAACCTGCCAATGACCCGATTTTCAAGGGGGTGTATGACAATTACACCATCGGTTACCCCAAAACCTTGTCGGATGAGGTTGGAAAAGATGGTGGATTCGATTACTTCACTCTGATCATTATCTAATATGGCAATTCGATTCGAGCTTATTGAGCCGACTTCTGGCAAGGTGTCTTGGAGGACAGCACAACAACGGGCAGTCTCCACGGGAGGTCGCCTTGCGGTCCTGAACACCAAAGGGAAACACGATGCCGCCATATCAGCCCTAGAGAATAGCGAGGGGAGAGAGATATTTCGATTTAGAAAGCCTTTAGAGCTACTCGTCAAGAAGGCGGGGGCGTGGTCTCAGTGGGCATATCTTTTTGGCCCCACCAACATCAGGACAGTCGGGGGTGTAAATAATACAGCTTATCAACTAGCCGTTTGGGCAGTGCTTTCTGCCGCTGCTGACGAGAAGAGCGGTATGATTGGTGATCGATTCTGGGGGGTCAATTTACCAGAGGTTCCTCCCAATCAAACTGAGCGAATCCGAGCTTTGAGTAGCTTTTTCTCTTCAGACTACCCAGAGGAAGGGCTGGTCATCACAGAGGATCAGTATAATGCGATTTTCAATTATAAATTTGACATTTTTAATAAAAATTTTGGGGGGTCAATTTACCAGAGCAAGCACCAAGACCTGCAAGAATTTATTTCTTCTGATGGCGTTTTGGCTGGATATCCCTCGGTGTGGATTGGATTGACCGACAAGAACATTGAAAATTCGTGGAAATGGGTGGATGGATCTGACCTGACCGATGGCACTCGCAATGCATATTGGGCAGACAATAGCGATCTGTCTGGAGATAATAAGAAGGAGCCTAGTAATCGCAGTGCAGGAGAGGATTATGCGCTCATACTTGGGTCTGATCGGAGCCAACCGGGGAGATATTCCGTCACTGCTGGAGATCTCGGTGCCGACAACATCGCTGACGGTCGCTATGGGTATTTGGTCGAATATGCCATCGACGAGGACGACGTAAATCCAGACTCTCCAAACGATTTCATTCCAGAAGACCGGGCAGACGATCCGGTATTCGCCCAACAATCCAACTTTGATGAGATACCTTCTCTGATAGAAGACTACATCTCATATGCCGACTTCAAAGACTATGGTATTTCTCTGGGGGACACCTTTGATACATGGAGGAAGAAAACCAATGGGATCACGAAGTTTTTGATGGATAGCACAGGAAGTTTCGCACACTGTGTTCTTCAACGGAGTCTCACGGCGCCTTACCAGTGGGGAATAACCACAAACCCAAATGATAAGCGAAATATTCAGTCCGCAACATTTACGGGAAATGCATCTCGCCTGAGCATTCAGTTTGAAAAAGATCGGCCACATAAAAATCATGTTGTGATAATGACCGTGGGTCGATCCTCTGGGGGGAAAGACCTGTCCTTCCACAATTCATATGGCGGAGCGCCATATGTAAGTGCTTCTGAATTAACAGGTCTCTGGACAGATTCCTACACGAAGAGCGGTTTAGATATCGGATCGGCCATCCCGAATGGATGGAAGAAAAATAACGATAAGATGTATTACATCAATTCCCACGGCAGCGTCTTTGCAACAACTGATCCAGATGCATACTTCGATAAAATCAGTTTGGTGGTGTTCTAGATACTACATGAGCAAATATGTCCTCTACCAACATGATGGTGATGTCAGTCTTGAAGTATATCTTCTTGAAGAACCCAGCGAACTAGCAAGATCATGCATCAGTGGCGGATTTGGAATTAAAATTTCAAATCCTAAAGATTGCCCCAACTTAAATGAACTTCAATTCCTCAAGATTACGGAGGGGAAATATGAATATGACACCACCAAGCTTCAGGGGGCTGCAATAGCGATACTTCGCCAGAAGAGGGATGCGGCTCTTGAGGAATTGGATAAAGCGATCATCAGGCACATCACAAATCCTGACACTTTGTCTCGGATTGAGTCCACGAAGCAGGAATTACGGGACATTCCGGGTGCAGTGGACCTTTCTTTCGTCACTCATCCGGTTGATATTGAACACCTTTCTCCACCGGTTCTCTCCACCTATAAGGAGTTTGTGTAAAATGACACATGATACAATATGCGATAACGGGTATCTGGATGAATTGGCCACACGGTGGTTAGGGCGATGGGAATCCTTGGATATCGACTATCCCAAACTCACTGAGAGCGAATACACATCAGATGAAGCCCTCAAGACTGCCATGAGGGATGAAGTGGTTGCGGCGGGGTCTTTTGGGCAAGCTTTCAATGAGAAATATTTTGAGGATACCTATACAGGGAAGGATTCCGCGTTTTTCACAAGGTTCCTAGCGGAACGCTTCCCAAATCATTCGATTCTGCGAAGCGGTTTCTTCTATTATCCTCCGGGGCAGGGAATGGGGTGGCACACCAATGCAGATACGCCATATCTTCGGTGTTACATGAATTACTCGCTGAATGGGGACTCGTATTTCAAATTTTACGACCAAAAAACCCAAAAAACCGTGGTTGACCATGATGTTGCGGGGTGGAACATCAGAACATTTGATATAAATAGGGAGAAGGGCGACTGGTTCTGGCATTCGGTGTACTCCAATACGCACAGAATAAGCGCCGGGTTCAAAATCATAAATAACCTGAAGTAGTAGCATGGCATCTTACGAAGACATTCATATCGATCAGGGGGCGGAATTCACTGCCGAGGTGACCGTTCAGAAAGACAACCTTGACTTTGACCTCACGGGATACTCCTATGCGGGGCAGATTCGCAAGACCGTGAACACCACATCTGCGGCAGCAACTTTTACCATCAGCCAAAGCACAGACTCAGATCTCACAAATGTTCTGGAAATCTCTTTAAGTGCAAGTGTTACGGCGGGACTGACATCCTCTCGATATGTCTATGACATTGAAGTTACTTCTGGGGCAAGTGCTATTTACAGAGTGCTTGAGGGGCAGATCACGATATCAAAAAATGTAACTCGATAGCATACCACAATGGCGAACAAATACCTCCATCAAGTAGCTCCACTCGGTGCCGCCCCTGCATCAGGGGATCTCTTTCATATCACAGATATCAGTGATACCACCGACTTGGCAGCAGGGACAAGCAAGTATGCCACCTATGCAAACCTGTTGGCGGGTATTTCTATAACCGAGTCTCAGATCAGTAATCTTGGAACTTACCTTACTGCGTCAAGTACTGCTACCCTGACAAATAAGTCGATTGTGGCATCCCAGCTTACGGGTTCTATCGTCGATGCTCGGGTCCCACAGAGTAATGTAACCCAACATCAGGGGGCATTGAGTATTACTGAGTCGCAGATAAGCAATCTGGGAACGTATCTTACGGCCATCACCGGCCAATCCATCGGTAACCTTTCAGATGTTTCTGTCTCGTCACTTTTTTCAGGACACACACTTTCATGGAATGGCTCTGCTTGGGTCAACGGAGTGCCGTCCGGTAGTGGCGATGCATTGGTCGCAAACCCATTATCTCAGTTCGCCGCCACGACATCCGCTCAATTGGCTGGTGTTATCTCTAATGAGACCGGAAGCGGTGCGCTGGTGTTTGCTACATCGCCAACACTTGTAACCCCAGCTCTAGGAACTCCATCTTCGGGTGTCCTTTCAAGCACCACAGGATATCCCGGTGACTCTTCATTGGTTACGACTGGTGCTTTAAATTCTGGTTCGATTACGTCAGGATTCGGAACGATTGACACTGGTTCGAGCACAATCACAACGACAGGCTCAGTTCGCACCGGTAATATCGAGGTTGGCGATGCAAGTGATACGACCTTAGCCCGCACGGGTGCTGGCGTCCTTGCCATCGAGGGTGTGGAGATTACGACCAAATCTGGAACACAGACGCTGACGAATAAGAGTATCGACCAAGATGGCACAGGGAACAGCATCACGAACATTGCTAATGCCAGCATCAAAGCGGCAGCAGCTATCGCAGTAAACAAGCTCGCTGCATTAACCGCATCGGAGTTGATGGTCACTGATGCAAGCGGGTTTGCTACAACATCCACAGGAGTCACGGCAACAGAGGCATCTTATCTCAATGGCGTAACATCATCAATTCAAACGCAGCTTGATGCCGGGGGGGCGGGCGGTGATATGGTTCTTGCCAACACGCAGGTGGTCACAGGTAAGAAGACCTACGGTGCAGTAGGAGCAGTAGGTAAGCTTGCCGTTGCAGGAACGACAAGCGGCAGCACGGTCATTGATGCCACAGCCGCAGCATCTGGGACTTTGACTCTCCCAGCA
>Ga0115000_10003076_pt1 | contig 14023 bp, 8 predicted proteins | sample ArcticOcean_MG_C_6_FD_89690 | JGI IMG/M metagenome (GOLD analysis project Ga0115000, IMG submission 89690) | Marine microbial communities from western Arctic Ocean - ArcticOcean_MG_CB8_128 | ecosystem: Environmental > Aquatic > Marine > Oceanic | place: Arctic Ocean: Canada Basin | collected...
GGAGCTTTTATCTTTTATTAGGCCTCCCTCAATTTATTTATTATTATCATTATTATTAGAGAGCCTATCAGCCTAGGGAGTACCTATTTTAGGGGTACTCCCCATGTTAAATAAACTCGTACTAGTACTCCCCATGTTAAATAAACTCGTACTAGTACTCCCCGTATTGATAAATTCTCTTCTTCTTCTTCTTCTTCTTCTTCTTCTTCTTCTTCTTCTTCTTCTTATTATCATCATCATCATCATCATCATCATCATCATCATCATCATCATCAACACCAATGACTCATCATCCAGGCGCGTAAATGGCATTGTGGCGAGCAACGCCCGTCCTAGGTGGCCAACAGCCGTTTGCTAGCACGATTTCGGCGCGTGAGGGGCCGTTTAAGATCACCGATTACCTTACCCGTCCCGCGCTAAAAGAATGAGCTATCTTGACTAGATCGTCGAGTTGTACCGCGAGCCCACTCACACAATGGCGCATACGCTCGCGATCTACCGAAATGCCACTGGGTGCGACGGGCGTAGATGCCGGTGTGGCGAGATCGAGCGCAGGCGTCAACGGCAGATAGCACCGCTTCAGCGGTTTGGCTGCCTCTGAGTACCGTTTTTCTGCGCCACGCGCCTCTTCAGATGCCCTCGTTCGTGCTACCCGGTGCTGCTTAATGCGGATGTGGTTACAAACGTAACAAAATAGTGTCATAGAGGGTTCTCCACATGCGGCGGCGGTCGGCTCCACCCACCCCTTTGGCCTGGGTGGGTCGCCCGCCGCATGTGGCAGCCTGGCCTCGTCGCCGACTCCTTACAGACGGTTTTGCTTTTATTGCGGTCCGACTTACAAAAACTGCCACTGGCAGTCACCGTGACGGTGTCACTGACAGCCGCCGCAGCACTCAGACTGGCAGTCCTCCATGTCATAGCCCCATATAAGTCTCTACCAGCCGACAGAGGCATGAAGCCCCAAACGGCCACGCCAGAGGGCTCGAGGGAGTTGCCCGTCTCACCGCAGACTTTGAATACGATGATATGTATCATTAGGTACCACCTAGGTAGTACTAGTTTTATAACTTGAATAACATATAGCTGGCTGCGAAGATATATCTTTAGCTTAGTTTACAGCGCCCGTGTCGAGCAGTCAAGATGGCAACGATCGCGACTCAGAAGCGAATGAACCTGGAAATGAATGCGCTGCAGCTGAAGTCTGATTGGCATACACGACAGGTTGATACCACGAAACCTATTTTAAAAACCCTAATCAAGAGCATGTAGATGATCATTGAGCGAAAACGATTCAACGATTTAGAAGGCGCACTACGAAAAGCAGACGAACAGATCACACATTTTCGTCTGTCTACGAAAAATACGGCTGTCGATTTATTGAATCAACACAGAGTTACTTTGAGGCCAGCCAAAGCTCGAACAGACGGTATTGATCCTTCCAAGCTGGCGGAGATCTCCAGGAAAAAATTAATATCTTCGTTTGAGCATCGCCTGAACCATATGCACATAAGGTTATCGCAATCAGAGAACTACAATGAAAAGCTAAAATTGCAGATAAACTCTGTGCGGAGGCATCGTGTGTCATCTGGCAAGTCTCGTGTCAAAATCGAGCAATCGATCCGAGAGGTCAACTATCGCGTCGAGAAAGTGCTAGAACGAAGCTATGCGATATCTGAAACACGTGACACGGTTGTCAAGCAATTGCGTGAGCTACATCGATCACAGGCAGAAGATCGGGCAACTTTCTCCAAGCAAATGAAATCTTTGTCTGAATTTATTGACCAGCAAAACCGCGAGTTTGAAGAGTCTATGGCGACAGCAGCAACATCATCAGTGACGCACAACAATGCCCTAGGAGAGGGATCCTTAACGCGAGGGTTGATGACGATCGAAGAGGAAACAAAGAAGGCAGGGCTTGTTGAAGAGCTCGCGAAGCAGATCGTAAACGAAAAAGATGTCATGCAACATACCAAAGATAAAATATTCCTCTATCGAACTTCGTTCACTGAGCTTAAGCGTGTTAGTGGAATCAATGCGCTTGGGGAGATTGTCCGCAAGTACGTTAAATCAGAGGAAGAGACGTTCTCGCTTTTTAACTATGTCCAGGCTCAGAACCAGGAGACCGACTGGACTCTAAAACGACGTGCAAGATTAGAAGCAGAGATATGCACATATGAAGATAAGTTAAGTGAGGAAGAGACACAGCGCGCAGATGCGATGGCCGATTTGCAGGGTAAGTGGCGAAGCGCAAAAGAAAATGCAGATGAGTGCAAATACGCTGTGCTAGAGGCACAGCGCGCCCTCGAGCAAATTGCAAGAAGGATTCAGTCTTTTTTTTTCAAAATACAGTGTGACCAGCTTGTTGCAATTGCACATGACGCCAGTGGAAATAAGGACGGACAAAGAGTCAATCGGTCGGGTAGAAGTCTTGCTCTTCTACCTGGCCGAGGAGTCACCAAATCTAACATCTTGGCTTATGCTGAGCTCATCGAACAGCGCGCGTTTGAAATCATGTCAGACTACAACCGTCGAATCAATAATCGAGAAAAATGTGCCACGGGACATACTCTGGACCCCAGTCGTAGCCTGACAACGGCTATCAGTCAGGACTACATTCATCCACCTGGCATCGAGGAGGATGAAAACGATTTGGCAAAAGATGCCGACGCCCGGCCTGTTGGTTTAGAGGAAATACGCCGCCGCACAGCGGAAAGAATATCCCAAAACAAGAGATATACGAAAGATAAAATGGCCTTGGTATGTGTATAGTGCTTATTTGATATGGGGACCTGTATGTCGGGTGTTTGCAGAGGTCGCATCCTAATTCGCACATCTTGCTCTAGGCGACTTGGTATGAGAGCTAGGCGCAAGGCCCTTGAGGGCCGCCCAGCTCTACTAGTACTTCTCGGTGGCCCTCAGTCCGGAAAGTGGTGGACTACGAGACTTGCACTGAGTACTCAGCCAACTGCTATTGCTCAAATCGTAGACTCACATCGGCAATGGGGTAGGTAGCAAGAGGTCTTTGGCAGCCGCAGTAAAGAGTCTAAAGACTCCCTCTGTACCCGGCGTACTACCCGCCGCCGCTGAGTAAGAGCAATAACAATAATAAATAAAATTAGTTTGTGGTTGGCCTGCCAGTGCCCGTCCCGGGCCACTGGCAGTGTGGTAGAGCCGCAGCCTGGGGCCTAGCAGAGCATGAGCCAAGTTCAGCGGCTTCAGCCTCCGACTTCCAATAACCTGACTCTCCAAGGCAGCTAGTACCCAGGGTATGATTCCTCCCTTGCGTAACGAACCCCGCCTTCAAGCAGGGTGCGACGCAAGGCCTTCTGGTAAGTGTTTGGTAGTAAGTGATTCGGCCCGGTTCTAAGTATTTGGGGTAAGTGTTTGGGCGAAATTCTAAGTGGTTAGGCGGGTTAAAAACAAGTAGTATTGTGGCTCACTGAGGTTGTAGGGGTTACGCCTGAGATATAAAGAGGCTTGATACCCCGGCTTTTGTTATGAGGCTGATCTGTGTGGTTCAAGGGAGCTTCACACGAGACGCACTGCCCAGAAAATTTGAGAGGATGCTTTTTGGGAAATTCCAGAAGTGGCACGAGCTTAGGCTCCCTTGACACAATAGCACCAAAATTGTTGTTTAAGGTTCTTTCCAGCATTCTGCTTCCTGCATCAAGACTCTGTTCAAGATCCCAAAATGAAGTTTTCTTGGCAAGTAAGTCAAGCATTTCAGCTCGTTTTGGACGGGTGTCTAGCTCATGCTTAAAATTCATAATTTCATTGGCACTCATTGTATCATCAACTTCTTGCGAAGCAATCTGGGAAAGAATTTGAGCTAGGTCTCCCCTGTCTGCCTTTGTCATGCGCATTTCATTCAGGGCGCGTTGCAACTGGGACGTTTCTCGACGGACATCATCGTCATCAGTTTCTGTGGCATGTAACGCTGATTGTAGGTACACCAATATCTCAACAAATCTGGCTTCAACCTTGACGTCCACATCTTCATAAGAAACTTTGTACTTGAGCTGATTCAGAATATCTATAAGCTGTTTTTCTGCTTCATTGATTGCGGCCAACATAGATGGTAAATGGCACTCTGCATCTGCATCGATTTTTGCCTGAACTCCTTCTAGCTGCAATGAATGGGAGCTAACGGTAGTTTCAATTTCTATTGAGGCTTTACTACTGATGGCTATAGCGTGGTCTTGCAACATCTTGCGCTGACACTCAACATCGGCCTCGTGGATTTCTAGTTGGTCCCGGAAGCTCACTAACAAGTGAGTCAACTGGGAGCCTCTGTCGTCTATGTTCTCAGACAGGCCAGCTTGTAGTTCGGTCGGTAGTGTCACGTTCTGTGCAGGAACCAACAAGTTCTCTTTTAGCTTGGCTACACGGGCTTGTAAATGTGATACCGCTTCTTCAACGGTCCCCAAACGTATGTCCACTTTGGATAGGGACGTCTGGGTTCCTTCGAAATGCCGTGTAAACCGTGCGTCCATGTCATTTGCCAACTTCTGAAGCGCGATGATTTGCCCGTCTTGACTGCATACTTTGTGCTCTAGATTCTTGAGAGTTGAGAGCCTGTCTTGCAATAATGAGGTTTGATGCTTAGCATCAATCAATTGATGTCTCGTCCCAGCAAGCTCTTCGGATTGCTTCCTGATGCTTTGCTCAGCCGCAGCTAAGAATTCACGCAACTGTCTCATCTCGTGGCGGGCTGATTCAAGCGACTCGTCGTGTCGATCAATAGTTTCTTGGGTGGCACTTAGGATAGTGTTGTGTCCTCTTAGAGTCTCCAAAAGAGTCTCTTCTGCCACGTAGGGCATGCTGTGCTTTGTTGCTCCTACCATGTCGACGTGTGAGCTCTCGATATCAAGCTTCATTTGCTTTAAAATCCCCACGGGCATAGACTGGCGACTTGCGACGTCAGAAAGCGATGTTTCAAGGCTAACTGGTTCAAGGTCAGCTGAGTCCATCATCGCGTTGTCGCGATTGATATATAAGACAATACCGCCGCGGGTAGCACTAGGACCCCCCCGGGCGTCACCCTAGTACTACCTTTGGCACCTAGTAATTAATTTTACTATCTCCTAGTGGCCGCAGCGGCGTGGGCCAGGACACTAGAAACCGCCTACCGGAGTAATTACCACTTGGGACCTCGCTGATGACCCAGCGGCTGGGCCTGAGGCCGCTACGGAGGTCCAAACCGCGACACTGGCAGCACCGTCATTCCGTCGAGCACAACTTGAATTCAGGCGGTCACGTTTTTTTTACTTGAAATGCCCCCTCCGAGTCCCATACTCTACCTACGCGCTTCGGAACTACCCGTGGGTATTTGTAGCTGCAACTTCAATCACGTCCGAGGGGTCATAATAGCACCTCCTTACGGCCGTGCCCTTGCTGTGTGGGTGTGCCACTGGCAGTGAATCACCGGGCGCTAGGCCGATTTGTCCAGGCGGGTGCCCCCCCCCCTCAAAAGCTAAGTGTTTTGTTGGTGTTTCGAGGCCGATTGAAAGTGTCATCGAGCCCTCCGGGGGGCGGAGTAAACGTTTCGTAGGTTTGTTAGGACGGTCGTCTCTGCGCGTGTACAATGTCATATGCGTGAGAAGTATCCGAGTCCACCTACGAACTTTTAAGTATGCGCTGAAACAAATGTCTGGGACAAACATTTAGCGTAACAAATCTAGTTTAATGCGTAAAGTTTACGTACTTGTAGCTTTAATATATTTCAGCGCGACTACGTCGACGCGGCTGCCGCGGAAATTGACAACCGATCCGCCATGCATAGGGTTTTCTTGCAACGGCGAGGTGCCTAGGAATCAGAATCCTTTTCCTTTCCCCCCATGCTCGCAGGAATGTCCTGACCACGAAGGGCAGTCCCGGAGAAGAACTGGGTCGGCTGGTGGGAATGTATTTGTGACTATTGTGGAAGCACAAAACCTAAACGATCGGGATGGTAAGACAACTCCTGATGCAGGCATTGCAAAATGGAGTGATGCTTATGTCCGCGTTCAGGTCGGTATACCCGGTTTTTGGTCGACCAGGGAAACTAGTAGAATTGGGAACGAGAATAAATATTGGTTGGGCAAGAAATTGTCTATGGGATGGCATCGTTCAGGTGAGGCACTGGTGTTCTTTCAGGTGCTGGACTACGACACTGGCCTAGAACTAGTAGATGGTGGCGATGATTTACTGGGGGCGGGATCTTTTTGGCTTCCTTTCTGCTCAAGCCTCGCTGTAGAGTACAATCACTCAGTTTGTGATGAGAGGGGCTGTGTAGAAAACGACATGCCCTGGGTTCTACAGCGCCGAAAGCTCTGTCGCGAAGAAGCCTGGATTCGCTTAAGTGCAAACGCATCAGCAGCCATTCGCGTAATTATTGAAATTGTGCCATTTCAGGTTCATGTAGTTGAAGGAGAAGACCGCCTGTCCACGACACTGTTTGTAAATCAAAGAAACGGTGGCAGATTAAATAGTACAACATCCCCTCTTGATGCAGGCGGTGCTCTTTTGTTGCAGACAACAAGCCATGTGAGCCCGTCTATAAATGCTCAGCTGGCTCTAAATGGACAGCTGGCTATATATGCAGAGCTTTCTATAAACGCAGAGGCCACGCTGACTCTCTGTCGCCCGACTAGCTGCCACAGGCTTCCAGATTGGCTTCGGGAATGGGAGTACGTTCTATCGATCCCAATTATGCAAGAGGAACAAAGCCTAGGCTACTCTTGTTGCCAACACGACTTTGACCCAGCTGCCCGCGACCAATATGGTATTATAACACAAAATATAATAAATCTTGGATGGCCAGAGTGCGAAATGGACTACTTTGTTGTTTTTGAACCGCACTTTGGCACGGGTGCTAAAGGGCACCGATGGCAAAATCGTTTCAAATGTATTGCGCTTCTTGTCAGGCTGATACAACTTGGAACTCCACTCCTTATTTATTTGTCAGGCGCTCTTAGATTATTGTCGAAGTGTAAGTTTCGACTTCACCGTTTGGGCGCACACATGCTCACGCCCAAGAAAGAAGGCGGGAAATTTACAGGGGCAGCAATATCAACCAGTTTATTTCAAAGCGAGGGCATTTCGATGAACAATGGCGAGTTTCGCCACAACTACTACTGGGCAACACGCTGCGCATTAAACATGCTTGCAGTGCCCTGGATTGTCTTCTGGACTACTGGCATCATTATTACCATGACCGTGCGACCGCCACACGTAGGAATTTTCATAATTTTGATTGGCACTGCCATTCAGTCGCTTGCATTTGCTCTCGCTCTTTGGAAACTTGAGCGATGGCGTCTCACGCGATCTAGCTTGAATGCTTTAGTGTGTAGTATGACATGTTCCTTTTGCTTTCTAATTGTTATTGTTGTGTTCGGTCCTTCACTAGCAAGCTATGATAATTATGTAAAACAAAAGATTGACTTCCTCTCATTCGCAACAGTCTTGCTCACGTTGGGGCTCATTCCTTTCACTCTGGAAGTCATGGAATTCAATGCAGATATCTGTCGCGCAAAAAGTGCACTCGTGCATGCACTTAAGTATGCGGCAACACTTATTAAATCGAAGCACCCCGTTGGTGTAAACCAAGACTACTGGCTAATGAAGGAATGCTATAGTGCTTCATCTTCTTCGCCTTATTTTGATTTCGTACCTGATATTGCAGGACATCTCTGCGGGTTCAGCAATTGTTTGAATTCAAGAGAGATGGCTGCGGTGCGTTGTGCATTACTCCGCACAGTATCTCGATTAGTGTTCCTTGTACTTGTTGTTGGTGCTTTCATGTTGACTCCAAAAGGATACCTAGCACTAGTTTATACCCTCTTTCTTAGTTTGACTGACGCCGTCCATTCTAATCTTAACCTTAATTGTGCCTGCTGGTCACCGAGTAAAACAGTTTATCTCATGATTGCTTCACGTGCAATTGTCGTCCTCATAGACACACGATTTTGGATTCTTGGTCTATCTATGGTGTACTGTGTATATGGAATATCTCTACTATGCAATATTGTGAACAAGCGCCTGCCGTACATTGATCATCTAGAGGCCTGTAGTATGATTTTCCTTGCGACAAGAAGCAAGAAGCAGAAAGTTGTCTACTCGTCCTCCTTTGATGTAGCTAGTACGCCAGAGGGTGCTTTGTTGGTGTTGACAGCAACGCTGTTTGTTATCACTCTGGTTGCCGAGTACGCAAACCCATCTGGACTGTCTTTGCCCCACATGCGCTTTAGTAATCATGCAGAGCTCCCTACTCGCGTTATACCAATTGTGGTCTGGCTCTTTGTTGCATTTGCTGGTTCAGTACATGGTTACATCCGAGCAGCCTACCTTGATACTCAAAGTCTGTTGATGGGTGGTGCAGCTATGGCATATGTTGTCACTCCATCATTCAACTTACCCAAAATATTGGCAAGTCTTGCGTATCTATGTCTCATTGCAATGGGCTTACTGTTATGGGGGGCTTCGGAGGCGCCTGCGGCCCTTGCTGTTTGTGCCATCGGTCCACTATGTGCCATCAGCTTTGTACGTACCTTTTCAATTTGGCTAGCCAATGATTGTGAGGTCATCACCTGGCCACCTGTCACTGGATACGTTCCCAAAGTAGATGACTCCGAGTCAAAACTTGCATTTGAAGTACTACAGGTAATGATGAACAAACCTCAGAAGCGATCGGAGGGCGTCAAAACTTTAAGAACTCTTCATATGCCGCATGTCGTACGAGTCGGAACTGAGAATCAACCAGCAGAGGATACTGTTCAAATGCCGGTTCTTCCGCCAAAATCCATCATTAAGCAGCGTGCATTCTCATTAAGGCGGCTGTACTCTCTCCCTGCTGCTACATTGCCTCAACGGCGAAAAGTTGTTGAACTTGGCTTGCATGCATGTCGTGTCACTAAACTAAAACGGAGCCTCAACGATGATTCTCACAAACGCAAGGAATGTAAATCATTACCTAATCTCACCTTGATAGAAATTTGTACTCACTGCACTGGGCTTATATGTAAAAGTATGACCAATGAACCTTACGCTTGGCAAACAGCAGACCAGGATTGGTTTGAGATCCCGTTGTGGGAGGCAATTCTGACTGGTTGCCTCCTCCCAGATGAATACATGACTGTGATTTGTGTCGTGCTTGTACCTCTCCTAGTAATGGTTCTAGGCGGTCTCCTTTCACATCTTGCGTACCCTCCGTACGCTGGTCATCTTCTCTGGACTGTGAGCACGTTTCTGTTTCTAACTATGTTTCCCATAATAAAATGGTTCAAAACCTACGAAGCTGAATGGAACACGATTGTCGCCAGCTTGGTCGGATATTTGCTGTTTGTCGGTACATTAGGGTGGGCATACAAAGCCTGGTTAGACGCGCGAATTGACGTTGTTGAAGCAGTGTGGCTTATTGATGCCCTCATCCTGTATCCCGTGGGCCTATATAAGCTCTGTCAAGTAATGGCTTGGGTTGACAACGGCTACAAAGATCAAGGTTTACTCTGGGGCAATCCAAAATTGAACGACTCACGCAACAGGAAATCTGACTCAGGAAATTTTAGTGTGTCACCTATATTCTACAGACTATACTTGGGTTTGGTGCAGATAGCGAATCACTTACTAGTTGTTTTCATATGGGCCCAAATCTATCTCTGGAGCTCACCAGTGAATGCACTAGCCTGCTGCTTCACTTTACTATTGTTTGTGGGCACATCATACTTTATATGCACATGGGCAGAGAACGCGTTTTATCTACCGCCAAATCTGTTGCACTCATCAGATATTGTGATCGGCAGTGGTTCTATTGTAATGATTTTGTGTGTTGCTGTTGTCACTGGTTCATCATCTATACTGATCCTCTCTTTTTTTTTCGTGCTACAGCTGTGCAAATGCATTATAAAGATAATGGACCTGGTCCACCTGGACACAGATCGAGTATATTGGTTTGCTCCCACTCTCTTTCCGGTATACTCATATTCAGCACAGAATGGTACCCTAGTAGATGAAACGCAGCTTACTGTCCACTGTGTCATGTTTTGTGGAATAGGGTTGTGTTGGACTGCAGTCCTAGCTTGCTTCAGCCAATGTATTTCTCTTGGGACCACTCTTTTCTTTTTTTTCATTTCGCTGGTTGTTTCAGTCTTTACCAATGTCTGCTCACAAGTGCCCCTGAAAATGGGCGTCGTCGCCTCGTATCCTTCCTCAGGAATTTTTGTAGATGCCGCCCTAGCGACGTTGCGTAGATATGAGGGGGATATTCGCGCAGAGACATCAAAATTTGAAGTTCATTGTGATGAATGGGATGGTCCTGAAGGTCAACATGACGTCAATCACCATGAAAGCAATTCCCAACGACACAGCAATCCAAAGCTGACAGAGAGTAAACCAATCAGCACAGGCGACTCTGATTTCAGGTCATCGGCGCAGGCAATAGCGATGAGGATCGATGCCGCAGAATGTGCGTTGAGGCTAGTTACCCTAGGCAATGAACAGCAGCCGATATGGCGTGCAGATGCCATTTACACCGACCGTGATGCTCTCGCAGAAACATGCGCATCTCGTGGCCCTTTTGGCTACATTGGATCTGTGGCTTGGATATTCTACGGCTTCGAGTTGAAGACTTTGTGCAGTTGCCTCAGAGATTTTGATAAGGAGGGGCAAAGAGTCCTCGCACAAGATACGGTGGAAATGGAGGCTATGCAGGCGATTCTTTATCTTCTCGAGCTTGATGCCTCTTTCTGCAATCATTTTACAGGTGAGCTCAAGGCCCTGGCCCACTTTCACTTCCTTGTGATAACATCCAACGACGCTCATTTGACACACAAGCAAATTACTTTCAAAAAGTTTGTGCGTGAGAGTCGTTTCAAATTGATTTCTAATGGAATTTTACCACCAAACAAAGTGCTTCAAGCGCCCGACTCCACGATGCTCAACATGCGGCTTGCTGCATCGTGGCTTCAGTCTCTTGGCCATGATCAACGTGAGCGTTTCTACTTGCTACAAGATAATTTTACTGTAGAACAGATAGATCATGAATTGAAAGTAGATCAGCAAGACCGTGATGAAATTGTGGCTGCGCGTGCACTTTCCCAAATGCGTGCCCACCGTGAGCAAGAGAATGCCGCCAAGAGAATAAGTGCTTGCTTAGTTCGGCGTTCTAAGCGCACCTTAAATTGGCTGGCATCTCTGAGACCAGAGGATAAAAAACGCTTTATGAATGTACTTCAACGGCAATGGGAAAGCAACATGCACCCTACGATTGAAACCGGAGATGAGCCCATGCGCAAGTCTTATCAGCTGCACGTGCTTCTGAATAACGACGAGACATTGGGAAATTGCCGTGAGCGCCTTGCGGAGCTCGAGGCAGGTGAATCAGACTGTTATCCTTCAAGAGCCCGTAAAGGGACTCTGCAATTTATTGACCCTGAATTTCAGCCTAGCGAATCGACGTTGGGGCCCTGCTTTGGAGCTAATTTTATTGGTACATGGAATCACGCCCTCTCGGTCAATCCACACGCTGTTCTCTTCGCGGAAGGCGGCGAACCTGATGATGTCCGCCCAGGGGCCTGTGTTAATGACAATTGGCTTATTGCCGTGCTCTCTATGCTGTCCACGGTTGGTGTCAAAGACGATGCTGATGCAGGTGCTCAGATTAAAAAACTTTTCATCAATATGATCGATCTTGAAGGCAACATCATATATGACTCTGCTATCGGAGCATTTGGCCTCCAATTATTTGCCAATGGTCAGTGGGAAGCCGTAGTTGTAGATGATGCACTTCCAATGCTTGGCGATGGCTCAGGTGGCAGTGGCATTGACGCACTTGTTGCCCTTGACACATTTAGGCGCGAGCAGAACTCATTTCAGTATCCTGACTGTGTGGACCAAAAGTTGAAGCTCAATGTGGCTGCTTCTATAGATTCAATCTTACTAGAGGCCTATAAAGAACGTTACAAGGACTGTGCGGGTTTCGCTATTGCACACGTCTCTGAGATGGCTGAGCTTTGGCTGTCCCTCCTAGAAAAGGGTGTCGCGAAATACTATGGCAGCTATGGTGCCATTGAGAGCGGATTTGTTCATCAAGGGCTTGAGTTATTGACTGGAAATCGTGCTGAGTGCCTGCACATCGCACAGGCTTCTCGTGGCTTTGGCAAACGAGCACTTTGGGGTAGCCTCCTGCGCTCGCATCGGAGTGACTATATTCTGGGGGCTAGTGCTATTCCAGCTGAGCATGCTGCATTGTCGCTTCATCTCTCTGGACTTGTGTTTGGAGCAACATATACTATTTACGACATCATCGATGTGTTTCCGGAAAGGCACAAGTTAATCAAGCTGCGCAACCCTGCTGGCCACACAGAGATTTTCAGAGGTGCATGGTCGCACTCATCCACTCTCTGGACAAAACGCCTGCGCAATAAGTTATTTCACGGCTTAGAGCCCCATACCTTCTGGATGTCATTTGATGAGTTTTGTTGTGTGTTTCGATGCATCTTTATATGCCACTACTATACAGAAAATTCTTTGTGTTGGAAGAGACAGTGCATATCTGGGGAGTGGACCCGTGGTCATCCTGACAATCGCGAGAACACGGCGCCCGGTCTCCCCTCACTTCATAATCCATGCTGCGAAGTTGAACGTAACCCTCAATATTCTGTTGTTATTCATCGACCCACTACACTGCGCGTGTCTGTTGAGCAGGTTCACACGAAAGGCCATGCTGCGATATTACCTGTAGCCAGCTACCTTTGCCGTGCCACACGGCGAGAAGACAGCCGTGTCAATCGCATCACCAAGCTAGAAAACCACAACCTAATTAGCTCGACGGGCCGGGCAAGACGCGAACGTGTCATTGAGACTTGTGTGGATTGTTTAGATCGCGGTGTCTATGTTATATTGGTCGGTGCTTTCCAAGCCGAAATGGAGGGCCACTTTACACTTTCTGTCATTTCCAATAATAAAGTCTTGATTGCCCAGATATGGCCCCCAACTTGGCGCTCACAAAACAGGCAAGTGACTGTAGAGCAAAAGCACTCGGGGCACGGGGGGGCTGACTAAATTTGAAGATCGAGTTCCCGGCCACTTGCCCGCCGACGATTGTGGCTTTGGACCCCCATGCGGGTCTGTTGCGCGCACTGAGACGGGTGGTGGGGAGGGGTCATTTTTGCATCGAGACGCGGCCGCCACATTTAGCCTAACGTGCAGGTATTCCAGGAGCCCCGGGCTTGAAAAACGGAAACTTGCTCCTATGCTGGTAATTGGGTCTCCTGAGGGCCCTCGGGTATCTATGACGTGGGTTGCATGCGCGCAAACGCGGCCATTTAGCTCGGTACGTGTCAAAACCATGCGCGACGCGGCACATTCGAAACGCCACCGGCGCGACATTCGCAGGTCACAAAAATTGCCAGACCAAACCGTTTCGCTCGCCTGTTTCGGTCACGTCCCATTCAACGTCCTCACGTCCCATATGGGTAAGTAGACCGTTTAGGCTCGAATTGCCCGCGCACCAGGCGCCTCTTTATAGTCTGATAAAGAGATACGGCAAATTACGGGGGCGGCATTGAAATGAAGAAAATGGCCTAGCATTTCCCCCTTACTAGCCTGAATGTCGAATTTTGCTACGAACGACACTACGGTACTAACTCTAATTCAAGTATAACAAGCGCTAAAAAGAGCCCTGGGGATTTTTTGTTACTACCCCGCGCGTGCTCTAGGGTAACAAAAACCCGTTTAGTAAGAATAAGAGATGGGTAAAAAGGTGGCTGAGTAGCGGTTTCCCGAGCAACCAAGCGGTCTACGTAGCTCACACGACCCCTTCGAGGCTCCATGCTAACAGGTTTTGGTCGTGGTGCCCGTTTCGCACTTCGCGTACACGTCGTCGACGCACCTCGTTTGACACCCGCGTTTGCAATCAAAACATCATTGCACCGCAAAACCCTTCCGACCAGTCGTTTGTGGGCTATGGGCGAGCATTATATCGAAAGATGGTTAAGCTACGACCCAATTACGGATTTCGTGCCGGAGAGCAACACGCTGTTCACCA
>Ga0115000_10003081_pt1 | contig 14014 bp, 10 predicted proteins | sample ArcticOcean_MG_C_6_FD_89690 | JGI IMG/M metagenome (GOLD analysis project Ga0115000, IMG submission 89690) | Marine microbial communities from western Arctic Ocean - ArcticOcean_MG_CB8_128 | ecosystem: Environmental > Aquatic > Marine > Oceanic | place: Arctic Ocean: Canada Basin | collected...
GTCTTACGGCGTCGAAAACGCCGACAGCAAAACGTTCTCCACCGACTGGTTGGCCAACCGCACGATCGACTTCATCAACCTCAACAAGGCCGAGCCGTTTTGTTACATGGTCTGCTTCCCTGATCCGCACGGCCCGAACACCGTCCGCAAGCCGTACGACAAGATGTACAAAAACGTGAAAGTACCGATCCCTGTCTCGGTGGACAAATCGCGCGCACAGACACCGCGCTGGGGAGCGGCGAGCCCAAGAATCACCGCCGACACCGTGCGGATGCTGATGCCAAGTTATTACGGCATGGTAAAGTGTCTCGACGACAACATCGGCCGCATCATCGACGCACTTCGGAAAAACGGGCAGATCGACAACACGATCATCGTCTTCACCGCCGACCACGGCGACCTCTGCGGCGAACACGGCCGGCTCAACAAAGGCGTCCCCTACGAAGGCTCGGCGCGCGTGCCGTTTCTGTTTTATTGCCCCGACAAAATCCCGGCCGGCACCGTCGTCAACGAGGCGCTGAGCTGCGTCGATTTTGTCCCGACCCTCTTCGCGCTCACCGGCGACGAACCGCCCAAGGGCGTCGAGGGCCGCGACGCCTCCGCCCTCTTTCGCGGCGTAATAACCAAGTGGGACGACATCGCCTTCATCCGCTCGACCTCCGGCGTCAAACCTTGGCTCGCCGCCGTCACCGACCGGTACAAGCTCGTTTACTCCGCGCTTGGCCAACCGTGGCTGTACGACCTGCAGAACGATCCCGACGAACTCCGCAACAAGTTCACCAACCCCGATTCCAAAAAAATCGTCCGGCGACTCACCGCCAAGCTGACCGCCTACGCCAAGCGGCACAACGACCCCTACGCCACCGACCCTCAGATCAAAGCCGACATGGCCCAAGCGCTTGGACGGGATTAGGAGAAGGCGACCGGTACTCGTATGGGGGGGTCGTTTGGCTGTCTAACAGCAGTTCCCAAATCGCTGGAAACGGTAAAAGAACTCAAAACTTTTATATTATGCGCGTTTCCTACTCAATTCGGAGTTCAAATAAAAAATGTTTTCTAATTTACAAAAATCAAAAATGTGAGACTATTCCGTTGTACTGTTGTTAAAACCATCTTCACCCACATCAGCACGATTTCGTTGGCGCAAGCGGAACATAGTTCTGGATACGGCGACAGAACTCCGGTCTTAATAACGGTCGGAAAAGGAGCGTTGGCGCGATATCCACAAGACCCGGCCGGCGCATTCAGTGACAAATCATGCAAAACGTTGTTATCACCAAACCCTATCGTTTCGTGCCCCCGCGCCTGAGCCGTTTCTGGTCGCGAGTCATCCAGTGGTATCTGCCTGCTTATCTTCGCAAAAACTACGGTGTCACTTCCTGTGAGTTTGTCGGCGCCGAGCGACTCCGCGCATCGCTGCACGCAGGCGACGGAGTCCTGCTGGCGTCCAACCATTGCCGGCCCTGTGACCCCATGGTTCTGGCGTTGCTCTCGCGTGAGGTCGCCCGCCCTTTTCATACCATGGCCAGTTGGCATCTCTTCATGCAGAATTGGCTACAGTCCTTCGTCCTCCCTCGGATCGGAGTATTCAGCGTTCACCGTGAAGGTCTTGATCGGGACTCGCTCAAGTGCGCGACTCGCATTCTGAGCGAGGCGAAATATCCGCTGGCTCTCTTTCCCGAGGGTTTCGTCACCCGGAACAACGATCGCCTGATGAACCTGATGGATGGGGTCGCCTTTCTCGCGCGCTCCGCCGCGAAGCAGCGCGCCTCCTCCGCCCGGCCAGGCAAGGTCGTCGTGCATCCGATTTTCATCCGCTACTTTTTCGAAGGCGATCTGGAGAGCGCCATCCTGCCGGTTTTGCAGGACATTGAATCCCGCTTCTCCTGGCAACCCCAGACTCAATTGCCCATGCGCGATCGGATCGTGAAGGCAGGCCGTGCGTTGCTGGCTCTCAAGGAAATTGAATACCTCGGCGCGCCGCAACCCGATCATCCCGTGGGCAGGCTCCCGCAACTGCTCCAACGCCTGCTGACGCCGCTTGAACAGGAATGGAAAGTCCCGGATCACGGCCAGGATACGATTGTCCGCATCAAACGTCTGCGTAGCGCGATCGTCCCGGACATGGCCCACGGCGACCTCGCAGAGGAGGAGATCGCCCGCCGATGGAGGCAACTGGCGGATATCTACCTAGCGCAGCAGCTCCATTGCTACTCGGGCGACTACCTGGCCGACGATCCCACGCCCGAACGTCTGTTGGAAACGATCGAAAGATACGAAGAGGACCTGACCGATACGGCTCGCGTGCATGCCCCCATCCGCGCGGTCATTTCAGTCGGCGAAGCCATCGAGGCAAGCCCGACCCGGGATCGCAACGCTGACAGCGATCCTCTGGTGGAAGAAATCCGACGGCAACTCGGAGAAATGCTGGAGGAAAGCAAATCCCAATGACGCGACTAAAACGATGACAGCTACTCTTGCCGTATTGGACTGGCCCGCCATTGGCCTTCGCGCGGGCGTTGTCGCCGGTTCCCTGATTCTCTGGTTCTGGACACAATCGCTAATCGCTCGCAGATCCGCTCCCAAGGAAGGCATCGGCGATGTCGTCCATGATCTGACGGCCAGCTGGCACAAACACCTCGTCACCCATCCGCGCGCGGCCAACGCAACCCTGATCGTCAGTTCGATTTTCATCGACCTTCTGGGGCTGACGTTGATTGGCGCGGCTATCTTCGGTTCAACCTTCTCTCCCTTTCTCGGCATCCTGATCCTGTTTGCACTGCGACAGGCCTGCCAGGGTCTGTGCACCCTGCCCCCGCCGCCGGGCATCATCTGGAGAAACCCCGGATTCCCGACCTTGCTGGTCACCTACGATGTCGGCAATGATTTCTTCTTCTCCGGCCACACGGCGCTGGTGATGCTTGCGGCAATTGAGACCGCCCACCTCGCCCCCCCATGGTTCGCGGTTCTGGTGGCGGTGATTGCGATCGGTGAAATGTTCACTGTCCTGGTCCTGCGGGCGCACTACACGATGGATGTGTTGGCGGGCGTATTTGCTGCGTTCCTGGCGGCGGATATGGCCGGAAGGCTTTCCCCGATGGTGGATTCCTGGCTGCACTGATCCGAAGGCGTTGCGACGAATCTCATCTCTGTAGCGCCGTTTGGCTCTCTTCACCCAGCATCCCGAAAGTCTTGTTTACCGCAGTTAATTCGCGAGCGTTGGGACCCACTCACGCGCCCGCTTCTTCGCTTCCTGGATCTGACTCCCCATCATTTTTCGAGCCAATGACTCCTGACATTTCCTAAGCTCATTTCGAAGCGTTTCGTCCTCTGTCTTACAAGCCAATTCGAGCCACTTGAAAGCCTCGGTATTGTCGGGAGCAACACCCCTGCCCTTCTCCAGACTCTCCGCCAGCAACGATTGCGCGAGATGGTCGCCTTGAGCCGCGGCCCTGGCATACCAGCGCGCCGCTTCACGCTCATGAAAGGGTCAATCACGTAAAACAGGAATTGTTACTTGCAGGGCAGGCGCGTTTGTCGTCGAATCGGGAATGTGGCGCGAGCATTGAGAATCCAATATCCGGGCGCGGTCTACCACGTCATGAGCCGTGGCAACCAAGTAAAGGGGTCAGTCCCAGTAATTGACAATGGGCGATTGTCAGTGCTATCCGGGAATGTTTTTTGGCTCATCGGACATTTTGTGGGTGGAGTTGAGGAGGAGATTTAGTTTGCCGCAGAAGAAGAGGATTCTTGTCCGGTAGTTGGCAAAGTTTCGGAACCCTCTTGAGGCTGTATTGATCGATTGAATGCGACTGTTATATCCCTCGGCCATGCCGTTGCTTATATGATGGCAAAACCAACTCAGTATCCGATCCAAATGGCGTTTGAGCATCCCCGCCACTTTCTTCACTGACTCCAACCGGATCGCCATCAAGGCCCAACAACCGCTCGTAATGCTCCGCAAGGCTTTCCATCCCCAGACCTCCCTCCTCTTTCACCCTAAAGGCTCCTCCTCTCCTCCCTCCCACCCACTAAATTCTCCGAAGAACCATTTTTCTAATCACACGGGATTTCACTTCGATGCTCAATATAAAAAATTGGACGGTATCTGTTTAACGATACGTGCAATAGCATAAATGTTTGGGCTTTAAACGGTTCTGGAAACGCGCCTCTGTCTATCGGCGATAAGATACGCCCTAATGGGCAATCGATTCACATTATCGGAGACGCGTTACGTTCTAGCGCTAAAGTGATACTCGGTACCGGGCTTCCGATAAGCTCACACGGATGGTCAATAGACGTCAGCGCCCAAGCGATATGGTCTACCGGGAACCCGATAAGGGTCAACGCTTCGCCGATAAGCGTTATCGTTGACGTGATAAGGCGGAGTGGGACGAGGTTGGAGCCCATCTATCCCATTGGATTTGTCGCAGTTTGGCGAACGACTGTGAAAGGTGTTCCTGTCTTGGTTGGCCAAGTTCAGTCACCCAGGAAAAACTCCGGGGGGAGGAACCATGGAGGTGGATCAGCAGGAGGATCGTTACGCTGGCGGGTTGTGCCCTTGGCCAAGTCGACGGCGGGGATGGTGTCGATCCGGCGGATAACGCGGTAAAACAACTCTGTGACCTTGGGCAAGTCTTCCTGTCGCACCATGTCGATGGTGTCGTGCGGGTCGAACAGATACAGAGGCCCACTGATGTGGCAGACTGACGGGATGCCGGCGGTGAAGAACGGGGCACTGTCGCACGGCGGCTCGGGGCCGAACAGGTAGGCGTCCACCGCCAGCGTGCGACTGAGGTTCACACGCTGCACTTCCTCCTCGAGGACGCGCAGCAACTCCGGCGTCTTGTCCACGAAGAGCGCGCGGGTTTCCGCTTGGCCGGTCTTGGCGTATCGGCCGTCGTCGCCGCCCTGCACTTCCTCGGCGATGTGCTCGACGCCGATGGCTGCGACGATTTTCTCCAGCAAACTGCCGCGATGCTTGGCGACGAATTCGCGGCAGCCGATGCCGCCGTGGAAATGGCCGCTCGATGCCAGAAAAATCAGCCCGCGCTCAAGCGGTTCGACCGACTCCGCGAACGCCTTGGCCAAGGCGAGCAGCGCGGCCAAGCCGGAGGCGTCCTCGACGGCGGAGGCGTACGGTGCGTCGTGATGGCAGGTGATGAGAATGAATTCGTCGGTGCGGCCGGGCAGGATGCCGACGACGTTGTGAGAGTCCACCGTACGACCCTCGCCGGTGTTGGTGTAATGGAGCGGCTCGCCGTTGGCGGCGGCTGAGCGGACAGCGGCGGCGTGTTCGCGGCCGACCCACGCGGCGGGTGTTTTTTTTAGGAACCCGTCGTACGGCACGTAGAGTTCGCAGCCGTCGATCGGCATTTCGCCGAGCAAGCCAATGAAGCCAGTGGCGCCGCGTTTCCACGCCTCGTAGTAGGCGCTGAAGTTGGGGATAAGCCAGTTGGCGCAGTGCAGCGGGCCGTCGGGGATGGTGTCGCCGGGGTCGTGGATGAAGTGCGAACCGGCCTTGAGATGCGTGGCGTTGAAGTCGCCGAAGTGCATGTCGGCGACGACCAGTTTGCCGGCGACGTCGGCCGCGTCGTATTCGGCCGCCGATCCGTCCCCGACGTAGACGCCTTGGGTGCGCGCACCGCCGGCCTCGGTCCAACCGGTGTACGGCACGGCGCGGCACGGGATGTCGAGCGTCGATTCACAGATGCCCAGGCGGGTGATTGACGGCCGCCAGTAGTTGACAGGAACCGGCTCTAGGCGAGTGTCGCGCAAGCCGATTTCGTTGAAGCGCTCAAGTAGGTACTGCTCGGTTTTGAGTCCCTCTTCGTATCCGGGACGGCGGATGCCAAAAGAGACGATGCGCTCGATCTCAGCGAGCATGCTGGCAGCCGGGAAGTTCATTTGTTTTTTCCCTGTTGCAGTCTGCGCAGCGGCCGGTAGCCGATGCGAATGATGCCCTCTTCCTCCACGAGCCGCCGCACGTCGGCGTCGTTGGTGAAGGTCTCGTATTCCTCCGAGCGCGTCTTCCAACTGTTCGTAACGTGGCGCAGCTCGTCGGTCGGCATGGCGGCGTGGATGAACAACTCGGTGACACCCGGCTTGAGGTTGCGCAGGATCTTCATCCAAAATTGTTTCACGCCCTTCTTTTCCTCATCAAGCTTGTCGAAAACCAGATAGTCCGGAAAAATGATGCCCTTGGCGGCAAACTGTTTCCGCAGGTCGCTGAACCCAAACCGCGCCGCCGTGCTCTGCGACGGCATCCTCAACGGAAGGTCAAACTCCAGTGCGAGTTGCAGGTAAACCTGAACGTAGCGCGGATCGTAGTTCAGCGCACCCATGTGCGTGTCAAGGTGCGTCACGTCGATACCGGCATCGAGCGCCTTGCGGACTTGAGCGCGAGCCTCAATTAGCGCCTCCGCCGGTTTGCCGTGAATGTATACCTCAGGGACACTCCGCCAAAAGTAACCCTTCGAATCCACCAACCCCGGCACTTTGTCGAGGGAAGCAACCGGCCCCCAGCGATACACCTCCCACTCGGAGGTGTGGCATAGATGAATGCCGAAGTCCTTCTCCGGGTGTAACTTGGCATAGCGCGCGATCTCAGTGAACCACGGACACGGCACCATGATCGTCGCCGAGGTCATGAGGCCGCGCTCTAGCGAGTCGATGACAGCAACGTTGGCGGCGTGGCACATGCCGGTGTCGTCGCCGTTTATGATGAGCAATTTGTCCGTGGCCTTGTAGCCGAGGCGCTGGGCGAGAGTCGGGCCGGCGGCCTTGGCCAAGGGAACGGCGAAAAGAGAAACTGTCAGGGCAACCAAAGTTACTCGTTTGAGTAAGTTCATCACGGGGCATCGTTCAGGATGACGCGTTGCGGAGCAAGGTCAAAGGACCAAGCAATTTGCCAAGCGGCAAAAATCGTTTGACGCCGGGAGTCAGCTGAATGTAGAAATACCGCGATGAGCAAGCCTACTGAATTGTCCTCAAGTAATCGTCGCCACTTTATAAAGACCACCGGATCCGTGACGGCCGCCTCGGCGCTGGCCGGTGTTGCCATCCCTCGCGTGCACTCTGCCGTCGATGACATGACCCAAATAGCCATCGTCGGCGCGGGCGGCCGCGGGACCGGCGCAGCCGACAACGCCCTGTCAGTGCCGAGTGACATCGCCCGCAACAAACTCGTCGCGATGGCCGATGTCTCCTCCGCACAGATGGACAACAGCTACAAGGCCCTGAAGAGAAGGCACAAGGACAACGTGGACGTGCCTGCCGATCGCCGCTACATCGGTTTTGACGGCTATTCCAAGGCGATGGACAACCTAAACAAGGGCGACGTTGTCATCTTCACCACCCCTTGCGCCTTTCGCTGGGTGCATTACAAAAAAGCCATCGACAAGGGGCTGAATGTTTTCATGGAGAAGCCACTCTGCCCGGACGGCCCCACCGCCCGGCGCATGCTCGCCCTCAACGACTTGGCCAAGAAGAAGGATCTCAAGGTCGGCGTTGGCCTCATGTGCCGCCACAGCCGCGCCCGCGGCGAACTCTTCAACCGCATCAAGGACGGTGAACTCGGCGACATCAACCTGTTGCGCGCCTACCGCCTCCACGGCCCCGTTGCCTCCTGTTACTCACTCCCTCCAAAGAAAAACGAGAGTGAATTGCTCTACCAAATTCGCCGCTTTCACAGTTTTATTTGGGCGAGTGGCGGCTCTTTCAGCGACTATTTCATCCACAACATCGACGAATGCTGCTGGATGAAGGATGCCTGGCCCGTCAAGGCACAAGGCGCCGGTGCTCGCCATTATCGGGGGGATTACGTCGATCAAAACCTTGGCTGCTACACGGTCGAGTACACGTTCGCCGATGGCGCCAAGCTGTATCTGCACGGACGCACCATGCCGGGCTGTTACGGGGACTTTGCGAGCTATGCGCACGGCTCCAAAGGACTGGGCATTATATCAAAAAACGGCCACGCGCCGGCGCCCTGCAAAATCTTCAAGGGCCAAAGCATGAAGGATCCGGTTGCATGGGCCTACCCCGGCCGCGAGACCAATCCGTATCAGGACGAGTGGAACGACCTGATGACCGCCATTCGGGAAAACAAACCGTTCAACGAAGTGGAACGCGGTGTCATGGCAAGCGTCGTCACCGCCGCAGGTCGCTTTGCCACGCACACCGGACAGGAAGTCACTATCGATCAGGTGCTCAACCACGACCACGATCTCTGCCCGAACGCGGATCAGTTAACGATGGACTCCCCCGCCCCGTTGCAAATGAACCCTGACGGCAAGTACCCCGTCCCGCAGCCGGGCATCATCAAGGATCGCGAGTTTCTGCAAATCGACGCAGACAAGGCATAAACAAATCGTACGCGAAAAACCGAGAACTTATTCCGGCCTTGGCCAAGCGCGAAAAACCGGCGACTCGACCACACTCACTTGGCCAAGCGCAGTGCGAAATACCACACGAGCGCCTAGCCGCTTGTCGCCGTTAACCAGTCGCAGTCCATCGCTTGGCCCCAGCACGCTGATCGCCGTCGCGAGACTGTCCGCCGTGATCGCGTCCGGGGCGAGTACATGCACCAACCGCTGTTCCGTGAGCGCCATGCCGGTGCGCGGATCGACAATATGCGAGTGGCGTTTGCCGTCGATTTCCAAAAACTGAAACAAATCGCCCGACGTGGCCACCGCCCCGTTTGCCAGCCACAATAACTCCGGCTTGGCCTCCTCTCGAAGGCCAATCAGCGCCACGCGCCAGCCCTTTTTTCCGGGCGGCGCAGCGCCGGCCACGATGTCGCCGCCAGCAGAAACCAATGCCTGCCGCAGCCCATGTTTTTTCAAAACCGCCAGCGCCTCGTCCAGCGCGTGACCCTTGGCGATGCCACCGAGGTCGAGGCGCGTCCCCGGCTTGGTGAGTTCGGCGGTGCAATTTTTTGCATCGAGTTTTAGCCCGCAAAAACCGACCGTCTTCAGCGCCTTGGCGAGCACGTATTGCGGCGGCAACCGCTTCACGCGCCGGGCACGCCGCCAAAGCTGAACTGATGCACCGGCCGTAATATCGAACGCGCCACCGGTCTGCGCCGCGAGCGCCTGGGCGCGATCGAGCACACTGCAAAGTTCATCGCTGATCTTCGCCGCCTTCCCGCTCCCAGCCAAGTTGGACAATTTGCTCAACTCACTCTTGGGCTCGTAGTCGCTCATGATTTGGTTGAGCACGGCGACCCGGTCGAACGCCGCTTTTGCCGCCCGCTTGGCCTTGGCTTCATCCTCCGAATAGACGATGATCCTGAACGCCATCCCCATCAGCGGCCGCGAATACTCATGCCGTTCCGCATAGACAACTGATGCCATAAAAAGCATGGAGAAAATCAGTTTCGCGGCGGCGGCTTGGAATGCGGTTCTCCGCACCGCTTTGTGCCGCTCCCGAATGCGGCAGGAGCTACCGCACTCCATGACTCTGTAGCGACTCAACATCCCGCTACCTTCAATCTACGCTTCGCCTCAGCCAAATCGGCGGGAGTGTTGATGTTGAACAATTCCGGCACGCGACTCGCCGGTGGCTGCCACGCTCTCGCTTTCAAACGCTTGGCCAGTCGTTGTAGCGACAGTGCTCCACTGTCAATTTGCTTTTCAACCAAGGCCAAATCGGAACGGTGGAGCACGAACGGAAAACCGACTCCCTTTTTGTGCCGAGTGAATATTGGCCCAACCCCATAAGTCGCCGCCGCGAGAAATTCTTTAATCAAGTTGCCGGATAAAAACGGCATGTCGCAACCGAGAAACAACACACGCGAGTGCCTCGTCGAGTGAAGCGCGGTGGCTATACCACCGAGCGGCCCTAAGTTGAGCTGCAAATCGGTGGCGATGACTCTCGGCTTGAATCCGGCATCCGCCACCGCCGCCCGCGCATGGCCCAGCAGCATCCGGCGTCCCAGCCGAATGCGGCTTTTGTCTCGCCCCATCCGCTTGGCTTTACCACCGGCCAAGATCACCGCGTCGGCTCCGCCGCTACCCGCGATGGCGTCGGCCTCGATCTCCACCAACAACGCGGGATCGATCAACCGACTGACCTCGACCAGTGTCGACGCAGGCCGAATTTGCCCGAACACCTCGCCGTGAGCTTGGCCAAGCGCCATGGCATCGGCAATGTCGGCGACGAACATCCGCGTGCGCACCACATCCTCGAGACAGGCACCGGCTTCGGCCAATGCGGCGGCAATGATCTCAAAGATGCGGCGGGCCTGGGCTCGGACATCCTGACCGCCGACCGCTCTGCCCCTGACATCCACGGCGGTTGTCCCCGAAACAATAACATGCCGCCCCACCCGGACGACTCGGCTATAACCAACCTTGGCCTCCCACTTGGCCCCGGAAGAAATGAGCTGCCGCCTCATGGCTTGAGTTCCGCATGCACGCGGTAAAACCGAACGTCAGCAGCTTCCGGCTTTGCCTCCCATGTGGTTTGGAATTGCCCCGGCTCAACCACGGCCTGCTCGGTCCACGGCCCAAACGCGTGATCGGCGGATTGCACGCGATACACGAAGCCGCGCCAGTTTGGCCAAGCGAGCCGCAGACTGCCGTTACCCAAACGTAGATAACGCAGGTCGAAGAAACCGTCGAATGTCGCGGGATCGGTGTGCAGCGCCTGCTCGCGGGCGTTCGGCACACCGTCGCGGTCGCGGTCCTCCAGCGCCGTTTGGCTAAGCGAACCGAACTGCGCCGTCTCCCAGTCGTCGTCGAGGCCGTCGTTGTCTGTGTCACTGATTGCTCTGCCGCGCACGGTCAACTCGACCCCACTCAACACGCCGGTGAAGTTCTTCGCCAAGTCGCTCACGGCAACAGACCAATCTCCTTTCGCCGGTTCGTAAAAAAACTGGTTGGACCAAAACGTCCAGTCGCCGCGCCACGCGCTGCCATCGGGGACATTGGCCTGCAGGACGCTGCGAGTGCCGGAAGGCGAGCGGACAGTCAACCGGATATCACCCCGGATTCGGTGGGTCATTTTCACGCGCACACCGATCTGTTCACAGAGCAACGAATCCGGCACGGCAACCGTGACGACTTTCGCGCCGAGCGAGAGCACCGCCTTGGCTCCTTTATCACCCTCAGCATTGAGCAACGCCTTCAAGGCTGTCCCGTCATTTTGGGAGAGAAACACAGCGGGGATCGGCGTGAAATCCAACCCTCCAGGAATGAACCGCTCGTTGCCGTTGCGATGATTGTAAATGACGGCGAACTCCGCCCCGGCCTCCGCTGCGTACAGGACTTTCTCCGAGAAGAACGCGCCCCCGCGCTCTATCAGCGCCGCCTTGCCGGTAAGATCGATATCGAGCGGTACTGTTGCCCGGCCCACATCCACCAACGGCAATGCCTCGGTTGGATCATCCGGCACTAGACCATTTCCAGGGCTGGCGGTAAAAACAGTCTCATCGCCACTGGCAACGATCCTCAACTGCAACCCGTCGTCCGGCAACTCGGTGAGGGAGTTTTGCTTATAAGACTTTTTCACCAGCGCACCGGTATTCTTCCAGCGCTTGGCCAAGCGCACGGCCACGCCCGCATCGGGAACGCCGTAACCGGTGTTGAGGCTGAATAGATAACCGGTGGCGTTTGGACTTAAAAACGGATCGCCAAAGTCGTAGTGCCGCGAAGCATGAATAAGCACCTGCTGAACGTCGCGATAGGTCAAGTCGGGGTTCGCCCCAAGGATCAGAGCCACTACCCCGGCAAGCTGCGGTGCGGTGAACGAGGTACCCCCGCGAGTGATGGCATGATAGCTACCAACCTCCGGGTCGTCCGCGCTAGATTTGCGGTTCCAACCAAGCGCACCCATGCGGTCGGTGGAATAAACCGGGTACTCACTCGCTGTGTTGGCGATCAAGCCCACGCAAAGCACGCAGGCACCGGCGCTACTGAAAGGGGCCACGCGACCGTCCGGCCCCACGGCCCCAACGGTCACCACGCGCGGGTCGTTCGCGTATCCGTCGTCTGAGGCGCTCCAGTCCTCCTCCCGACTGTTGCCAGCCACGCGGATTATCAAAACGCCCTTCCCGTCACGCCCGGTTTCAATCGCCCGCTCGATGGCCTTGGACTCAATCACCGGTGCATCAAGCTGCTCAATCGTGCTGCTGCCCCAACTGTGGTTCTGAACATGAACTGCATCGTTGCGGTATTGGAACATGTCGGCCACCTCCTCTTCGGTCCCGAAGTCATCCCCCGCTGTCCAGACAACGAGACTGGCCAACTTGGCCCCGGGCGATACCCCGGCAATGCCCCGGTTGTTGTCGGCCTTGGCTAACGCCAGTCCTGCAACGATCGTCCCGTGCCCCTGGTTGCTCGCCGCCGGGTTGCCGTCTGTCTTGCCATTCGTGAAATTGAAATGCAGGTCATCCGCGCCTTGCCCAAGAAAATCAGTGTGCGCCAGATCCACCCCGTCGTCGGCGATGCCGATCACCACGCCTTGGCCGGTTGACCCGGCCCACGCCTCACGAATGTTAAACTCCGGGCCAATCTGGTCGCCGGTTGCTGGATCACGATTCTCGAGCGGCCACTGCGTGTCGTACAGCGGATCATTCGGGCGCTTGGCCATAGGGGCTGTTTTTTGCATTGGCCGCCACCGTACTGGGTGGCTCACCAAGACATTCCGGCTATTGGCCAAGCGCTGGGACTCCTCAAGCGCCACTCTCACGCTGGGAGCCTGCAAAATAAACAGCCCCTCAGCAAACTCCCGATCCGGCTTGAGCGAGCTTCCCCGCAGCGCTTGGCCAAGCGCCGTCCCCTTGGCCAATTGCAGCACGACACGGGAGCCAAACTGAACGCGCACCGCCGGTCGATCCCTCTCGCTGCCGGAAACCCTGTCACCCGCCAAGCCTGAAGTACCGACCAAGTACACAACCGGCCGCGGAGTCTTGAGCGCGTACGCAACTTGGCCCACCGATTCAGCAGCAACCAATTCTGAAACCGATGGAGAAATTGCCCAAGCCAGTAGGAAAAGGAAAACCCTCAAAACAATACGCACTGCGAAAACCTACCAAACTCCCCCGCCCAAGCCCATCCCAAGCTTGGTTTTATCCAAATTGACGGGCATGCTCGGCACATGACGACAGAGCAGAATCTGATCGGGGCGATAAAGGAACTGGAGTCAGCAGCAGCCGTGGTGAATGTGAAGCCGAAGCCGGACTTGTTGACGCACTTCAGCAGGATTGACGAATTAACTGCCCAATTGCCGGGCGACACCAATCGCGAACTCATGCACTACCTCCACAACAAAAGTTACGCGAAGGCCCTTCTCTACCTTGAGGGACAGCAGACAGAAATAGAAAAAGGCGCTTGTCTTCGTTAACGGCCGCAGACCATGTTCGACGAGACTATCGCCGCGATCGCAACGCCTCTTGGCCAGGGCGGGTTAGCGATCATTCGCATCTCCGGCGACAAGGCACTGGCGATTGCCGATTCCCTGTTCGCTCCCGGCGGAAAATCAAAGTCCCAGCTCGCCAAGGCCAAGTCGCACACGCTGCATTACGGGCACATCGTCCGGGATGAACGGCGGCTCGACGAGGTGATGGTTTCGGTGATGAAAGCACCGGCAACCTTTACCAGAGAGGATATCGTAGAGATCAGCTGCCACGGCGGCATACGATCCACCAAGGCCGTGCTCGACGCCGTACTCGACGGGGGGGCTCGGCTGGCTCTGCCAGGCGAATTCACCAAGCGCGCCTTTTTGCACGGACGCATTGATCTCACACAGGCCGAGGCGGTCGCCGATCTCATTCACGCGCGAACCGATCTCGCGTTGAGCGCCGCCAACGAGCAACTCGCCGGCAAACTCTCGCAGCGCATTAACCAACTTCGCGATGACTTGATGCACGTACTCGCGCACGTCGAGGCGCACATCGATTTTCCCGACGAAGACATCGAGCCGGACACAATGAACGGGCTGGTTGCGAAGCTTGAGAACGCCGGCCGATTCATCGACGAGTTGCTTGCCACGGCCAATGAGGGGCAGTTGA
>Ga0115000_10003082_pt1 | contig 14012 bp, 16 predicted proteins | sample ArcticOcean_MG_C_6_FD_89690 | JGI IMG/M metagenome (GOLD analysis project Ga0115000, IMG submission 89690) | Marine microbial communities from western Arctic Ocean - ArcticOcean_MG_CB8_128 | ecosystem: Environmental > Aquatic > Marine > Oceanic | place: Arctic Ocean: Canada Basin | collected...
ATTTTCCCAAGCAAGATAATCTGCTCTTTTAATATAATCACTTGCATTTAAATATTTTTTATATTTTTTTCTAAAATGTTTCATGTCAGCTCTACTTAAATCTGCTGTAATCCAACCGTCTTTAATTAAATTTATTCCTCTATCAATATCTTCTGTCATTATAAAACTTTCACCCAATATTAATTTACCATATCCACTTAATGGATCATTAGGTCCAAACCAATCAATTATTTTTTTAGGAGAAATTTTTTCAGTAGATAATTTGTGCTCTGCTAAATATTTAATTCTATTAATTCTTGGATAATTTTCGTTACGCTTTATGAAAAGCTGATAATCATAAAAACTAGCTTTATTACCACTTGTCAGCAAATGTTTCCACTGAACAAAATTATAAATAGATTTATCTTTTGTTTTCTTTGATAGTGATAAAGCTTTTGGCCATTGGCTTTTTTCAAATGCTTGGATAGATTGTTTTGCCAAATCAAAATCTTTTTGTTTGAAGTATTTTGAAGTTTTTTGTTTCTTTATAAGTTCTTTTTTTACTATTAATGGCTTGTCTTTAGGTAATAAAAATTTTAATTTTTTCTTTTTTTTTTTAACAATCTTTAATTTTTCTTGTTTTTCTATAAGTTCTTTTTTAACTACTAATGGCTTGTTTTTAGGTAATAAAAATTTTAAATCTTTTTCTTTTTTTTTAACAATTTTTACTTTTTCTTGTATTTCATCAATTATAGCCTCTTTTGGCTTAGATTTTGGTTTTAAAATATTTTTAACCACTCTTTCATCAGATGATGCCTTATCTAATATTGGTTTTTTTAAAGGAATAATTGTTAATTCTGCAGAAAAAATATTATTAGTCGTTATGAAGAAAAATATTAATATTTTTATTAAAAAAGATATTTTTTTAGGCATAAATTTTACTAAATGAATCAGTAAACTATGTTATAAGTATTTATGTTCAAAGGATCAAATGTTGCTTTAATAACACCTTTTAAAAATGACAAGCTTGATACAGAAGCTTACGTTAAACTTATACATTTTCACATGGATAATGGCACAAATGGCTTAGTACCAGCTGGTACTACGGGAGAGTCTCCCACACTTAGTCATAAGGAGCATGAACAAGTAATAGAGCTATGTATAAGAGAGAGCAATGGTAAAAACCCTATAATTGCTGGTACAGGATCTAATTCAACAGAGGAAGCCATATCACTTACAACACACGCAGAAAAAGTAGGTGCAAATGCTGCTTTGATTGTTACACCTTATTATAATAAGCCAACACAAGAAGGCTTGTATCAACATTATAAAGCTATTAACGATAAATGTGGAATTCCTATTTTGATTTACAACATTCCAGGAAGATCTGTGGTTGATATGTCTGTTGATACAATGGCTAGATTGTTTGAATTAAAAAATATTGTTGGTGTTAAAGATGCAACTGGAGATCTTGATAGAGTGAATCAACAAAGAAATAAAATAGGTGAAGAATTTATTCAATTGACCGGAAATGATGACAACGCATTAGAATTTAATAAAAGAGGTGGTATAGGAGCGATTAGTGTAACTGGTAATATCGCGCCAAAGCTCTGTTCAGAGTTTCAAAAGCTTTCATTATCTGAAAATATTGATGAAAAAAATGAAGCCAGTAAGCTGGATAAAATTTTACAACCAATCCATGCCTCTATGTTTATTGAAAGTAACCCAAGCCCAGTTAAGTTTGCGGCTAAACTTTTAGGATTATGTGAAGACGATGTTAGGTTACCTTTAATTAAAGTTAATGAGTCTACAAAAGAAATTATAAAAAAATCCTTATTGTCAGCAAAATTGATTTAATGAAAAAAAAAACCAACCCTGGTTTAAAAATCATTTGTTTAAACAGAAAAGCAAGCTTTAACTATTTTTTTGAAGATCTAATTGAAGCTGGAATTGTTCTTAAAGGATCGGAAATAAAATCTATAAGAGATGGAAAAGTTAATATAGCTGATGCATATGCTGTGGAAAAAAAAGGAGAAATAGTATTGATAAATGCTCATATCGCTGCTTACAAACAAGCTAGTTATTCTAATCACAGCCCAATGGACGAACGTAAATTACTATTAAATAAAAGAGAAATTAATAAATTAATAGGTAGAATGCAAAGAGATGGTTTTACACTCGTTCCAACAAAAATGTATTTTAAAAAAGGTAAAGCTAAAATTGAGATAGCTGTTGCTAAAGGAAAAAAACAATATGATAAAAGAGCAACAACAAAAAATAGAGATTGGAACCGTGATAAAGCAAGATATATCAGAAAATCAAGTTAAAGTCGTTTACTTGGGTATTGGCTCTAATTTAGGAAATAAAAAAAAAAATATAGAAATAGCCAAATCTAAATTGCAAAATTATCAAATTAAGATACTAAAATGTTCAAGTAATTATGAGTCTGAGTCTTGGCCAGATTCAAAAAATCCTAAATTTATTAATATTATTGCTAAAATTGAAACTAATTTGTCTCCTTATAAACTTTTAGAAATGTGTAACTTTATTGAATCACAGTTAGGTAGAAAAAGATTTAAAAAAAACAGTCCCAGAACTTGCGATATAGATATCATTGATTATGATCAAAAAATATTGAATGATAAAAAGAGAAATTTAATATTACCCCACAGATTCATGACTCAAAGAAATTTTGTTTTATTACCACTTTTTGAAATTAATCAATCATGGAAACACCCAAAAACTAAGATTAATATTATAAAATTAATCAGTTCATTGGCAATTAGGGACTTAAGATCTATCAAACAATTATAAATTAATGTTATAATAACAAATGCTTAATTCAGAAGAATTAATAGAGAAAATTAAATCCTATAATAAATTTTTAAATCCTGAAAAATTACATAAAGCATATAACTTTGCTATAAATGCTCATATGAATCAAAAAAGAGATTCTGGAGACCCTTATTCAAACCATCCAATCGCTGTTGCGAGTATTTTAACTGAACTTAAATTAGACAGTGCAACCATAACAACTGGTTTGCTGCACGATACAATAGAGGATACACACACTACTTACGAAACAATAAAAAAAGAATTTGGTACAGAAGTGGCAGATTTGGTTGAAGGTGTAACTAAAATTTCAGTCTTTGAAAATCAAGCCGCCACCAACTCTAAAGCAGAAAATTTTAGAAAATTAATTTTAGCAACATCAAAGGATATTAGAGTTTTACTTGTAAAAGTTGCAGATCGCCTTCATAACATGAGAACTATAGATGCAATTGATAAAATTGAGAAACGTACACGTATAGCAAGAGAAACAATGGAAATTTATGCACCATTAGCAGATAGAATGGGGATGCATAGAATTAGAGATGAATTGGAAGATCTTTCTTTTAAAGTTCTGAACAATGATGCAAGAGAATTAATAAATAAAAGACTTGCTGAAATCAAAGATGATAACGTAAATAGTTTTAATTCTATATCGTATCAATTTAGCGACTTATTAAACCAAAATAATTTAAATGCTGAAATTATAGGTAGAGAAAAAACTCCTTTTTCAATTTGGAGAAAAGTCCAAAAAAAAAGAATCTCACTTGAACAAATTTCAGATATTATTGGTTTTAGAATTATTCTTAGTAACATTGAAGATTGTTATAAGGCACTTGGTATATTTCATAAAGAATGGAATTGTATACCTGGTAAATTTAAAGATTACATCTCTTCACCTAAAATTAATAAATACCAATCTTTGCATACTTCAATTATAGGACCAAATAGAAGACCTATTGAAATTCAGCTTAGAACAATGCAAATGCATGAATTTGCAGAAAGAGGTATTGCGTCTCACTGGAAATATAAATCCTCTGAAAAGTTTAACTCATTAACTTGGAAAGAATACGATTGGCTTGCAGACTTAGTAGAAATTATTGATCGTAATGAAAACCCAGAAGATTTTTTTGAATATACAAAACTTCAAATGTTTCAAGAAAATGTTTTTTGTTTTACACCCAAAGGCTCTGTAATAAAACTTCCAAAGGACGCAACACCGATTGATTTTGCATATGCTGTACACACAAAAATTGGTAATAATACTGTAGCATGCAAGATTAACGGTAATGATAGTGAACTACAAAGTATACTTAGAAATGGTGATGTTGTAGATATTATTACCTCTAAAAATAAATCTCCTTCTTTACACTGGATACCTATCACTAAAACTGGAAAAGCAAGATCAGCTATTAGAAAATATTGGTACAAAAAAGGAGAAGAAAAAGCTCAAAGGATCAAAAAATATAATACCACTCTATGGATGTCTTTACCTGATAAACCAGGCAAGTTAGGAGAAGTTACAACTTTACTTGGCCTCCATAGTTTGAACATTTCAAGTGTTGAGATGAAAGAAAAAACCAAAGAATACATCAACTTTAGATTTAATTTAATAATTAATGATTTGAAAAACTTTACAAATTTTATTAGTGAGCTAAAACAAAAAGAGATAAAATTTAAAATCATTAGACATGAAGATAACTGGTTAAAGGAACGTAATGCTTTCACACAAAAAATCTTTAGATATTTTAAGAAAAACTAATGCCTTTTTAGAGGGTCATTTTGTTTTATCGTCAGGCCTGCACTCATCCAAGTATATCCAGTGTGCTAAGTTATTAAGCTTCCCTCATCTAGCAGAAAAAATTTGTATTTCACTAGCTAAAAAGATTGAGAAAAAATTTAAAAAAATTGATTTGATACTTTCACCAGCTATGGGTGGTGTAATTATTGGCTATGAAATAGGTAAATTATTAAAAAAAGAAACAATTTTTTGTGAACGTGTTGATGGACAGTTTAAACTTCGAAGAGGTTTTCATATCAACAAAGGTGCAAGAGTTTTAATTATAGAGGATGTTATAACTACGGGCAAATCAAGCATTGAGTGTGTGAAATTAATCACAAAAGCAAAGGCAAAACTTTTAGGCTTTGCATCATTAATTGATAGATCATCAAAAAAAACTTTAAAAATAAAAAGTAAAATTATATCTCATATAAAAATTGAAGTGCCATTATTTAAAGACAACAATCTTCCTGAATATCTTAAGTCGATACCAATAACCGTTCCAGGTAGCAGATATATTAAATGAAAAAATTAGGTGTTAATATAGATCATATTGCTACTATTCGAAATGCAAGAGGATCGATACATCCTGATCCATATTTAGCAGCAAAGTATGTTATGAATTGTGGTGCAGATTCTGTGACAATACATCTTAGGGAGGATAGAAGACATATAAAAGATCAAGATGTTATCAAAATATGTAAAGATAAAAAAATACTAGTAAATTTAGAAGTATCTTTAAATAATAATATTTTAAAAATAGCTTTAAAAAATAAACCAAATTATATTTGTATAGTTCCAGAAAAAAGGAAAGAAGTAACTACAGAAGGTGGTTTAAATTTATTCAAACATAGAAATAAGATTAAAAATATTGTTTTAAAATTTAAAAAAAAAAACATTAGAACAAGTCTTTTTATTAATCCAAACTTAAAAGATGTAAAATTATCCAAAGAAATTGGAACAGACTGCATTGAATTGCATACTGGTAAATTATCAGACCTTATAAAAGAAAAAAAAGATTTTATAAAAGAGTTAAGGAAAATTAAAAACTGTTGTAATCTCGCTAGTGAACTTAAGTTAGAAGTTCATGCGGGTCACGGTCTTGATTATAAAACAACAAAACTTCTTGCTAAGATTAATGAAATTAAGGAGTTTAATATTGGTCATTTTATCATAGGTGAGTCTATTTTCTATGGATTAAAGAATATAATTAATAAATTCAAAAAAATATCCAATAATTAATTATGAAAATATTAGGAATTGGTGTTGATATAGTCGAAAACTCTAGAATTAAAATATCAATGAAAAGCTCTCTCTTTATTGAAAGAATTTTTTCTCCAAGTGAAATAATAGCATCCAAAAAAATTAAGAACAATGTAGCTTATTATGCAAAAAGATTTGCTGCAAAAGAAGCTTTTTCCAAGTCTATTGGAACAGGTTTTAGAGACAAACTTAACTTTAAAGATATATCGGTTATTAATGATAAAATGGGAAAACCTACACTTATCTTAAATGAAAAAGTTAAGAAAATAATTAAAAAAAGATTTAATATCTCATCATATAATTTCTTTCTATCAATTTCTGACGAAAAAAAATATTCTATAGCCTACGTAATTTTACAAAAAAAATGAAAATAGATAAAAATTTTTTAATAGAAAATTTAAAAACAATTTTTTACGCATTAATTATTGCGATGATTATTAGATCTTTTTTTATTCAACCATTTTATATACCATCATCATCAATGGAACCTACTTTGTTAGTAGGGGACAGATTATTTGTAACTAAATATTCATATGGTTATAGCAAACATTCTTTTCCTTTTAGTCCCCCTATTTTTAAAAGTAGATTGTTCTCAACCAATCCTAAGACTGGTGATGTTATTGTTTTTAAGACACCAGCTGACAATAGAACAGACTATATTAAGAGGCTGGTAGGAATACCTGGTGATAGAATTCAATTCATCAATGGAGACATTTTTTTGAACAATAATCAAATCTTAAAATCCAGAATTGCTAAATCTGATATTATTTACTGTGGAAAAGAAACAATAAATGTTAATACATTTGAAGAAAAATTACCTAACGGAAAACAATATAATGCAGTTTATTTAAAAGATTATAGTTTTCAAAATTCTGATGTTTTTGTAATACCGGACAAGCATTATTTTTTTTTAGGAGATAATAGAGATTGCTCCAAAGATAGCAGATATCTAACAAGTGTCGGTTATGTTCATGAGGATAACCTTGTAGGTAAAGCACAGTTTATCTTTTTTTCATCTGACTTTAGAATAGCAAGCATTTTTTCTTTTTGGAATTGGAATAAAACAATTAGATTTGATAGATTTTTTAAAAAGATTAATTAATGAAAATTAATTCAATAAATCTTGAAAAAAAATTAAAATTCAAATTTAATGATCAAAAACTTCTCATAAAGAGTCTCACCCATAAGAGTTACGATTCAATTAACAATTTTGAAAAAATTGAATTTTTGGGTGATAGAGTTCTAGGCTTAGTAATAGCCAATAAATTATTAGATTTATACCCTCAAGAAAAAGAAGGAATACTTGATAAAAAATTTGCATCATTAGTAAATAAAAATAAATGCTTAGAAATAGCAAAATTTTTAGAATTAGAAAAATATATTTTAGTATCAAATTCAAAAAATAAAAAAATAAAAATTGAAGATAAAGTTATATCAGATTGTCTTGAAGCTTTAATAGGGGCTATGTATTTAGACAAGGGTTTAAGTCTTGTGGAAAAAACTATTTTAAGTTTATGGAAAATACACATTAAAGCAAGTGTAGTAACTCAAATAGATGCCAAAACAAAACTACAGGAATATTCATTAAAATTGTTTAAAACTCTCCCGATTTATAAATTAATTTCTAATACTGGACCTAGGCATAAACCGTTATTTAATGTTGCTGTTAAATTAAAAGATACTAAATTTTTTGCATCTGAAGGTGCATCAAAAAAAGATGCAGAACAAAACGCCGCATCATTATGCTTAGAAAGTGTTTCTAAAAAATGAATTGGGACGATACAGGATACTTAGTTTCTAAAAATAGATATAATGAAAATTCAATTATAGCTGAAATTTTTACAGAAAATCATGGAAAAATATCTGGTATAATTTTTGGTGGTACCTCAAAAAAAGTTAAGAATTATTTACAAATTGGCAATAAGCTACATGTAAATTATAACACAAAGAGTGTCACGAGAATTGGGTATTTTAAAATAGAAATTTTAAAAGCTTTAACACCTTTATATTTTGATCATAGTCGAAAATTATTATGTATTGCGTCTGCAATGAATCTAGTAAAATTATTGACTGCTGAGTCACAGTCCAACAAAAAAATATTTGATTTAATGGATAATTTTTTCAAAATTATTGATTTTGATAATTGGATTAAGGAATATATTTTTTGGGAACTCGAACTACTTAAACTTTTAGGTTATGATTTAGAATTAAAAAAGCTAGTTAAAAAAGAAATTATAAATGATCAAGTTAATTATTATGTAAAATCTATCACTGAAAAAAAAATTGTACCTAGTTTTTTAATTGAAGAAAATCATAAAGATATTGATTTAAAAAACTTATTAAAAGGTTTAAAACTTGTTAGTGACTATCTAGAAAAAAGCATATTGCAACCTAACAATATTAATTACCCAACTCCTCGTTTACATTTTGTGAATTTATTAAAATAATTTATTTAATTAAATCATTAATTTTATCAGCATAATAGGTTACAATTGCATTAGCACCTGCTCTTTTAAAGGATATTAAACTTTCTAAAATGCAATTTTTATCTACCAACCCTTTTTTAATACTATAATTTAACAGGCTATATTCTCCTGATACCTGATAGGCTAAGACAGGAATCTTAAAATTATCTTTTACAAGTCTAATTATATCCAAATAAGGCATCCCAGGTTTAACCATGACCATATCAGCACCTTCTTTAATATCTAAAGAGACCTCTCTTAATGCTTCATTACTATTTTTAAAATCCATTTGATAATTTTTTTTATTACCTTTTAATAAACCTTTTGAACCCACGGCATCTCTGAAAGGCCCATAGAAACTTGAAGCATATTTGACTGCATAAGAAAGAATTTGAACCATCTCGTGGCCCTCTTTATCTAGAGCTTTTCTTATTTTTCCAATTCTACCATCCATCATATCTGAAGGAGCCAAGACATCACAACCCATCTCAGCTTGTAGTAATGATTGCTTAATAAGAACCTCTACTGTTTCATCATTTAAAACATATCCAGATTTTAATAAACCATCATGCCCGTGTGAAGTATAAGGATCCAGGGCAACATCACACATAATACCAATTTCATTTTTGTATCTTTTTTTAATAAACTTAATAGCCTCACAAACGATATTGTCTTCATTTAAAGCTTCAGTTCCAAGGAAGTCCTTTCTTGTTTTTTTTGTACATGGAAATAATGCAACCATAGGTATTTTGTTTTTGATTGCTTTATCTACAATAATTCCAAGTTTATCTATGGTATATCGATAAACATCTGGCATAGTTTTTATTGTTTGTTTTATATTCTTTCCATCTATCAAAAATACTGGAAGTATAAAATCACTTGAAGAAAGGCTATTTTCTTGAATTAACCTCCTTGACCAATCATTCCTTCTGCTTCTTCTAAGTCTTAAATTGGGGTAATTGCCTGTAATCATGTTTTAATCTATTTTTAAAATGCGACAAATGTATTATACAAATATATATTAAAAAAGGTAAATAATAATTTCATGGTTATTGATAAAAAAAATATTGTAAACTTAGATTTAAAAAAAGAGGAAAAAATTTTAGATTTTAGCGATTTTCAAAAACAAAATATAAAATTTGATATAAATAAATTGCAAGATTCATATAATCAAATTGTTCAAACTAAAAAATTTGAGGATGGTGGGGGCATTGCTCACTTTGGTGCCATCTCTTTAACACAAATTCCGGGTGATCCAGATTCAGTCAAGGGAAGTAAGGCAAGAGGCGTTTATTGGACAAAACCAGATAAATCTGGAAAAGAAGTAACGAGAGATGTTACAATTAATGAATCTTCATATTCTGAATTCATACCCGATTATGAAAATACTTACTTTAAAGAGGTTTTTGACATTCTATCATCTAAATATAAGTTAGGGCGTGTTAGAATTTTATTAAAAGAGCCAAGATCAACATTGAGTTGGCACAGAGACCCAGAACCAAGATTACATATACCTTTAATTACAAATCCTGGATGCTTGATGGTTATTGACAATGTTGCAAAACATATGCCGGCAGATGGATCTGTATGGGTTACGAATAATACAAAATATCATAATGCTTTTAATGGGGGTGAAGAAAATAGAGTTCACCTGGTTGCATGTGTTTTAGATTATAAGTTTAATTAATTTGAAAAAAATATTTTTATCATCTGATCACGCTGGTTATAAATTAAAAGACTTTATTAAAATTTATTTAGATAAAAAAAAAATTAAGTATGTAGACTTAGGACCATTTAATGACGATAGAGTAGATTACCCTGATTATGCTCATAAAGTAGCTAAAAGAGTTAAGTCAAACAACAATCATGTTGGCATTCTTGTTTGTGGCTCAGGTATTGGCATGAATATTGTCGCAAATAGACACAAAAATATACGTGCTGCTCAATGTTTTAATTTAAAATCTACAAAATTATCAAGATTGCATAACGATGCAAATATCATTACATTAGGCTCAAGGCTGTTATCTAAAAAAAATGCTTTAAATTTTATAGCTATTTTTTTAAATACAAAATTTGAAGGTGGGCGGCACAAAAAAAGAATTAAGAAAATTTAATTATGTCTAGTGAAAAAAATTATATAAACGATCAATATAAAAGTTTCTTTGAAGATGGTTTATCTAAAGCTGATCCCGAATTGCATAAAGCAATTAGTGATGAATTAAAAAGACAACAACAACATATAGAATTAATAGCATCTGAAAATATTGTTTCACAAGCTGTTCTAGAAGCTCAAGGTTCAGTTTTAACAAATAAGTATGCCGAAGGATATCCTGGCAAAAGATATTACAACGGATGTGAACATGTCGATGTAGCGGAAAATTTGGCTATCGAAAGATTAAAAAAATTATTTGATTGTAAATTTGCTAATGCGCAACCACACTCAGGTGCTCAAGCCAATGGCGCTGTATTTTTAGCTTTGTTAAATCCTGGTGATAAATTTATGGGTATGACTTTAAACTCGGGTGGACACATTACACATGGATTAAAAATTTCGATGTCAGGAAAATGGTTTAATCCAATAGGATATGATGTTGATAAAGAATCAGAACTTATTGATTACGATAATGTAGAGAAGCTTGCTTTAGAACATAAACCAAAACTTATAATTTGTGGTGGAAGTGCCTACTCTAGAGTGATTGATTTTAAAAGATTTAGAGAAATTGCTGATAAAGTAGGAGCTTATTTGATGGTTGATATGGCGCACTTTTCTGGTTTAGTGGCTGGCAAAGGTTATCCAAACCCTTGTGAGTTTGCACATGTTGTTACATCAACTACTCATAAAGTTTTTAGAAGTGCAAGAGGTGGAATTATTTTAACAAACCATGAAGATTTGGCAAAAAAATTTAATACAGCTGTATTTCCAGGATTTCAGGGTGGACCTTTAATGCATGTAATTGCAGCTAAAGCTGCTGGTTTTTTAGAAGCATTAAAGCCCGAGTTTAAAGATTACATAAAATCTGTTTTAGCTAATGCAAAAATGTTATCAGAAACACTTAAGAATAATGGATTTAAGATTTACTCAGGTGGTACAGACACACATTTAATGTTAGTTGATTTACGACCATTTAATGTAAAGGGTAATGCAGCTGCCGAAAGTCTTTGTAGAGCTAATATTACTTGTAATAAAAATGGAATTCCATTTGACTCAGAAAAGCCAATGATAACTTCAGGTATAAGATTAGGTACCCAAGCAGCTACAACAAGAGGTTTTGGTTTAAAAGAGTTTCAAAAAGTTGGTGAATTAATAACAAAAGTAGTTAAAGGTTTATCAAAAAACCCAGAAGATAACGGTAAAATTGAAGAAGAAATTAAAAATGAAGTTATAGAACTTACCTCTTCGTTTCCAATTTATAAGAATTTAAAATAAATGATCTGTACAATTTGTAAAAAAGGCGAAACATCAGTCGTAGATTCCAGGCCCACAGAAGATGGCACAGCTATACGCAGAAGAAGATTATGTGTATGTGGAGCAAGATTTACAACATTTGAAAGAGTTCAGTTTAGAGAAATAATGGTTATTAAAAAAAATGGAAGAAAATCATCTTTTGATAGAGATAAATTATCTAAATCTATTTATATAGCTCTAAAGAAAAGACCAATTGACACCGAAACAGCAGAAAAATTTATAAGTAAAATTTCAAGAGCGCTAGAAGAACTTGGACAGAGTGAAATTTCTACAAATACAGTAGGCACAATGGTTATGGAGGGTTTAAAGGAGCTTGATCCCGTTGCTTACGTAAGGTTTGCATCCGTTTACAGAAATTTTAGAGAAGAAAAAGATTTTGTGCAATTCGTTGACAAATTAGATGTCTATAAGAAAAGATAAATTTCTCAAAAAAGATAAAAAATATATGAGACTTGCTTTAAATTTAGCAAATTCTCGTCATGGCTTGACTGGTGTGAATCCATCCGTTGGCTGTGTAATTGTTAAGAATGATGAGATAATTTCAATAGGTCAAACAGGTTACAATGGGAGGCCGCATGCCGAATATAACGCAATCAAAGATTCTAATGAAACTTTAGAAGGTTCAACAATGTATATAACACTTGAACCATGCAGTCACTACGGACAAACACCACCGTGCACTAAAGAAATTATTAAAAATAAAATAAGTAAGGTCATCTATTCAGTAGAAGATGTTGATAAAAAAGTTAAAGGAAAAAGTTTTAAGATTTTAAAGTCAAAAAATATTATTGTTAAAAAAGGATTACTCAAAGATAGTATGATTAGTTTTTATAAAGCATATTTTTTTAATAGAAGAAATAAAATGCCTTTTGTTACTGGTAAAATAGCTATTTCAAAAAATAATTTAATTTACAGCAAAGGCACAAAAAAAATTACCAATATTCACTCAGATAAATTTACACATTTTTTAAGATATAAAAATGATTCAATAATGATTTCATACAAAACTTTGAATAAAGATAATCCTAAATTAAATTGCAGACTTGAGAAACTAAATAAATTTTCTCCTAAAAGAATTATTTTAGATAACAATTTATTATCTAATATCAACTCTTATATTTTTAGAACTGTTAATAAAAATAATACAATCATTTTTTATAATAAAGCTGATAAGGCAAAAATTTCAATATTTAAAAAAAAAGGTTTTCAATTAATAAAATCTAATTTATTAAAAAATGATAATTTTGATATTAAGTTAATTCTGAAAAAGCTTTATATCTTGAACTGTAGAAATTTACTTGTAGAGAGTGGCAATGTCTTATCTAGGAGCATCATAAAAAATAAGTTATTTAATCAATTTTACCTATTTAAAAGCCCAATAAATTTATCAAAATTAGTAGCGCACAAGGAATTTAACAGCTTTAAAAATTTGTCACAAATATATAAAAATAAAAAAAAAATTAATACACAGCTTGGAAACGATTCAATTACACTCTATAAAAAATAATATGTTTAATGGAATAATATTTGATCAAGGGATTATTCAGAAAATTGAAAAAAGGCCAAAAGGCATTAATATATTTGTAAAATCAAATCTAAAATTATCAAAGAAGGATATAGGTGTTTCGGTTTCATGTGATGGTGTTTGTTTAACATTAATAACAATTACAAAAAATGTAATGGAATTTTATCTTTCAAGTGAAACCCTACAAAGGTCTAAATTTAGATTTTTGAAACTTAACGATAAAATCAACCTTGAGAAACCTTTAAAATATGGTCAAAAAATATCAGGTCATATTTGCCAAGGTCACGTCGATACTGTTGGTAAAATTTTAAACATTAAGATAATTGATAAATCATACTTATTTGAATTTGAAATTCTTAAAAAAGAAAGAATAAATTTAATTGAAAAAGCATCTATCTGTATTAATGGTATTTCTCTCACAATCTCTAAGTTAACTAAAAAAAGTTTTCAAATATGGGTTATTCCTCACACTTTTAGGCTTACAAATTTATCGACCTTAAAAAAGAATAGCCTTGTTAATATAGAGATAGATATCCTATCTAAATACGTTAGAAATTATTTCAATGAAAAAAAATAATTACACTCAAATCGAAAATATTATTAATATTGCCAAAAAAGGTGGAATGTTTATTTTGGTTGATGATGAAAAAAGAGAAAATGAAGGTGATTTAATAATTTCAACATCAGATTCTAATGCTAAAAATA
>Ga0115000_10003084_pt1 | contig 14009 bp, 16 predicted proteins | sample ArcticOcean_MG_C_6_FD_89690 | JGI IMG/M metagenome (GOLD analysis project Ga0115000, IMG submission 89690) | Marine microbial communities from western Arctic Ocean - ArcticOcean_MG_CB8_128 | ecosystem: Environmental > Aquatic > Marine > Oceanic | place: Arctic Ocean: Canada Basin | collected...
AATAAAAATGATTGCAATTCCAGCAATTAGAGGTCAAATTTTAGATCGTAATGGTGAAATACTGGCAGCAAACAAATTAGTTTATACCTTAGAAGTTGATCCAAAAAATAAGGGGGATGTAGAAAAAATAAAAGAACAATTAAGTAATATTGTTGAAATAACAAAATATGATATTAAAAAATATAAGAAAACTCTCAAGGAGAATTATTATTCCTCAACTCTACCTATCAAAATAAATCTAACGAATATTCAAGCGGCAAATTTTATAGTTAACCAGTATAAATTCCCAAAAATTTTCTTAAAGCAAAAATTCGCCAGAACTTACCCAAAAGGAAAATCAGGGGCACATTTTATTGGCTACATAAATCGTATCAATAAAATAGAGATCCAAAAGTTAAAAAAGACAGGTAAATTTGAAAGTTATCTGGGTTTAGACCACATAGGAAAAACAGGTATTGAAAAATTCTATGAAGATGCATTACATGGCTATCCTGGCTATAAAACAATAGAAGTCGATGCTAACAATAATGTGATTAGAACAATTGAAACTTTAGAACCACAACACGGTAAAGATATAGTTCTAAATATAGATTACAAAATACAAAAAGTTGCTGAAAAATCTTTTGGAAAATATAAGGGAGCCATGATCGCAATGGATCCAAATAATGGTTCGGTATTAGCGTATGTTAGCCAGCCTTCTTTTGATCCAAATCTATTTGTAAATGGTATTGATGAAGTTAATTGGAGAAGACTCAATGATTCAGTTCACAGACCTCTAATTAATAGGGGAGTCTCAGGCCTTTATCCACCAGGTTCGACACTTAAACCTTTTGTTGCTCTAGCAGCATTAGAAAACAATATAAGACAACCCCCTTTCTCAATTAAAGATAAAGGTTTTTATAACATGCCTAATCAATCTAAAACTTTTTCGGATTGGAAAAAGGGTGGTCACGGAGAAGTAGATATTATAAAAGCTATAGCAGTTTCATGTGATACTTTTTTTTATGGGCTAGGTATTGAATTAGGAATTCCAAGATTGAATACTGTATTAAAAAGATTTGGTTTTGGAGAGAAGACTAATATTGATATGCCTAACGAAAAGTCAGGTCTTATTGCTTCAGCTCAATGGAAAAAAATAAATCATAAGAAGAAATGGTATCAAGGTGAAACTGCAATCACAGCAATCGGCCAAGGCTATACCCTGACTACTCCAATTCAATTAGCTTTAGCTACTGCAAAACTAATTAACCAAAATTATATTCTTCATCCTAAGCTATTAAAAAAAGATACTATCTCAATGCACATAAACTCTTATAAAGAAAATTCAAGAAAAAACACCAATTTAAAATTGGTTAAAGATGCTATGTCTCTAGTTACAAAAGAAGGAGGAACTGCAGCATTTATTGGCAGAAACTCTAGCTACAATATGTCAGCAAAAACAGGAACAGCCCAAGTATTTGGTCTAAAAAAAGATGAGGTTTATGATGAATCTAAACTTCCGGATAAGCTGAAGGACCACGCTCTTTTTATTGCTTTTGCCCCTACTGAAGAACCTAAGCTTGTTATAGCAATTGTTGTCGAAAATGGTGGTCATGGCGGATCTACGGCTGGACCAATTGCAAAAAAAGTTTTTGATGCTTACCTAAGTGGAATTAAATAATGCCTAATATAAACTTTTATAAATTATTTGAAAATATTGATCGAATTCTAATGATTCTTATTTTGCTTCTAATTACAATTGGCTTAATAACATTAGCTAGTGCCACTCAACATGCAACAAGTTTATTAGCAAACCAAATAATAAATATTACAATCGGAATTATTCTATTGCTATTTTTAAGTAAAATAGATCCGAAACGTTTTCTTTTTTATGCTCCGCATCTATATATATTAAGTTTAATCTTACTGTTATCTGTTATTTTTTTTGGATTTGAGAGTCATGGTGCAAAACGCTGGATAAATTTCTTATTTTTTAATTTACAGCCTTCTGAAATTATTAAGATTACTATCCCTATGACGCTTGCTTGGCTCTATCATCGATTCCAAAATAACATAAGCTATAAAACACATGCTATAGCATTTATTATTTTAGCTGTTCCTTGTGTACTCATATTTAATCAACCTGACCTAGGGACTACAATTTTAATCTTTTTAGCTGGTGCGATAATTATTTTTCTGGCTGGACTACCTTTAAAATTTATTTTTATTAGTGGTTTTAGTTTTTTAATTGCCCTACCATACCTCTGGTCAACATTGCATATTTACCAACAAAATAGAATTCTTAGCTTATTTAATGCTGATCGAGACCCCTTAGGAGCTGGTTATCATGGAATTCAATCAATGATTGCAATCGGTTCTGGAGGAGTTTTTGGCAAAGGTTGGACGTATGGGACCCAAACGCAACTTAATTTTTTACCTGAAACAACAACTGATTTTATTTTTTCAGTTTACTCGGAAGAATTTGGTTTTATTGGAATTATTGGAATTTTTATTATTTATTTTCTTATACTATATCGCTGTATTAATATGGCTAAAAAAATGAAAAATAGTTTTTCCAGATTAATAACTGCCTCATTAATGTTTACTTTGTTTAGCTCTACCTTTGTAAACATTGCGATGGTAAGTGGTCTTATACCAGTTGTTGGGGCGCCATTGCCATTTATAAGCTATGGTGGCACATCTATGGTTGTATCTTTAATTATGATTGGTATTATTATGAGCTTACATTCTAACAAATCCTTAATAGCTAACTAATGAAAAAAAATATTCTTGCTTTTGTGATTACTTTTTTGCTCTTTGGGTGCCAATCAATAGACCCAATCTTGAAAAAAGAGTCTAAAAATAATAGTACTGAGGGTGAAAAATCAGGTGCCTACTACTTAGATGATGGGCCAGAAGAAAATCCACCAGGAAATTTAGATGAAATACCAAATGCCCAGCCAAAATATGAAGCTCTTTCTAAATGGGCTAGTCGTCCTTATGTCGCATTTGATAAGAAATATACCCCTATGACAAAAATTATTCCCTTCAAGGAAGAGGGGTATGCATCTTGGTATGGCAAAAGATATCATGGTAAAAAAACATCTATTGGAGAAACTTATGATATGTACCAGATGACTGGTGCACACAAAACACTTCCTCTTCCATCTTATATAAAAGTAACAAACTTAAAAAATAAACTCTCAGTAATTATTCGGGTTAATGATCGAGGCCCATTTGTTGATGAAAGAATTATTGATTTGTCTTATGTCGCAGCTCATCGACTAAGAATCATTGAGAAAGGTAGCGAGTTGGTAAGAATAGAAATGGTAAACCCATCTTTAGCAAGCAAAAATATAAAAGAAGCTGACAATGTACCTTCAGCTAGCTCCTCTATAAAATATTTTTATATTCAAGCAGGGGCTTTCTCGAGCGAAGATAATGCTTCTTACTTAATAAACAGGCTATCTAAAATTCAATTTAGAAATTCATTAAATATTAAAAAGTTAATTAAAAATTCTCTTCACTTAGTGGCCATTGGTCCTTATGATAGTAAAGAAATTGCTGAGCAAGTTTTAAAAGATATTTCACTAAAAATTCAACTTAATAGTTTTATCATCTTAGAGTAATAACCACGTCTCAATGGACCAAACCGAAAAAAAATCATTATTAGAATTTCCTTGCGACTTTGATATTAAAGTTATGGGGGAGTCGGATGAAAATTTTTCTGAATCTATTATTAAGATAATAAAAAAACATGATATAAATTTTAATGCATCAAAAATTGAAATGAAGGCAAGTAGTAATGGAAAGTATATGAGCTTAACTTGTAATGTTTACGTCACCTCTCAGAAGCAACTTAATAAAATGTATGTTGATCTATCAAAGAGCCCAATAACTAATTTTGTTTTATAGCATATGGCAATAAACATAAAGAACCTGGGACTTACAGATTACGAAGATACTTTGAGAGCTATGAAGTGTTTTGTTGATCAATTACCCACAAAAGATGAATTATGGATTACAGAGCACCGTCCCATTTTTACTACCGGAGTAAACAAAAAAAAATCCGTAATCCCAAAAACTAATATTCCACATTTGTTTGTGGATAGGGGAGGGAAAATTACTTATCATGGGCCAGGGCAACTGGTTATTTATACGCTAATTAATATTAAAAAAAACAATTTAACTGTTAGGCAATTAGTATCGCTTCTCGAAAATTCTATTATTGATTTTTTAGCAAAAAACAAAGTTAATTCATATTCTAAAATTGAAATGCCTGGGGTCTATATAGATGAAAAAAAGATATGCTCTATTGGTTTAAGAATAAAAAAAAATTATGCTTACCATGGCTTAAGTTTTAATATTGATATGGATACTAAACCATTCACAATGATTGATCCTTGTGGCTTTACTGGACTAAAAATGGCACAATTATCAGACTACAATATTAAAAGTACAGTAGAAAAATCTGGAAAAGAGATTGCATTAATTATTAATAAAAAGTTAACCCTAAATTATGAATAGAATAATAAGAATTAAAGAGATTGGTAAAGAAAAAACTGCAAGATTACCAATAAAACTAATTGAAAAAGATAAGCTATTAAAGCCTTCATGGATAAAAATGAAAATTCCTAGTAGCGATAAATTTCATAAAGTAAGCCGCCTCCTTAAAGAAAACAAACTTAATACTGTATGCGAAGAAGCAAGCTGCCCTAATATTGGGGAATGTTACAGTCAAGGTACTGCAACGTTTATGATCCTAGGGGACATTTGCACTCGTCGATGTCCTTTTTGTGATGTTGCAAGTGGGATTCCTCTTGAGCCAGATGAAAATGAACCTGTGAAATTAGGTCTTACAATTGCAAAACTTAAACTAAAGTATGTTGTGATCACAAGCGTAGATCGAGATGATATGAAAGATGGTGGAGCCACTCACTTTTCTGAGTGTATAAAAGAAATTCGTAAAAATAATAGAAATATTAAAATTGAGATTCTTGTGCCCGACTTTCGAGGAAAAGGGAAGATAAGAAAAGCATTAGAAATACTATTTAAGCAGCCACCTAATATTTTTAATCATAATCTTGAAACCATTCCCAGGCTATATAAACGAGCAAGGCCAGGAGCTCGATATCAACATTCTCTTACACTCTTAAAAGACTTTAAAAAACAGATGCCCTTGATTCCAACTAAGTCAGGTTTAATGCTTGGTTTGGGTGAAACAAATGAGGAGATATTGGAAGTTATGAGGGACTTAAGGAAGCATGGTGTAGATATGTTAACACTAGGGCAATACTTACAACCTACTCCATATCACCTCCCTGTTGAAAGATATGTACCGTTAATTGAATTTGCTACTCTTAAAAAAGAAGCAGAAAAATTAGGCTTCACGTCTGTTGCAAGCGGACCAATGGTAAGAAGTAGTTATCATGCAGATGAACAGGCAGAAGGAGTAAGCGGCTGATGATTCCTGTTTTAAAAACTGAGCTAAGTTCTGAATTATTTAATTTAGAAAATTACATAATTAATCATAGCTGTGATATCGAGCATTGGTTTAGAACACAATGGTTAGAACATAGTGCTCCATTTTACGCCTCCGTTGACCTAAGAAATTCTGGTTTTAAATTAACCCCCGTAGATACCAATCTATTTCCGGGTGGGTTCAATAACTTAAATCCTGATTTTGCGCCACTCACGATTCAAGCCATTTCTATTGCTATAGAAAAAATTTGTCCTGATGCGTGGCGAGTATTAATTATTCCTGAGAACCATACAAGGAACAAGTTTTACTTAAAAAATATATTTGAATTAACAGAAATTTTAAAGAATTCTGGTCTTGAAGTCAGAATTGGAAGTGTTGACGAAAATATTAATGAAATTCAAATAATTGAAATTGATGATAAAAATTCTATAAAAATTGAGCCTATTCATAGAAAAGATGATAGATTATTTTTAGAAAATAATGACTCTACAGCTTTTAATCCATGCGCCATTATTCTTAATAATGATCTTTCTGGAGGTGTGCCGGATAAGCTTAAAGGAATTGATCAAAATATTATTCCCCCTCTATCGGCAGGATGGCCAAGTAGAAGAAAATCAAATCACTTCAATTATTATAATGAAATAGTTCACGAATTCTCTAAATTCACAAACATTGATCCTTGGCTAATTAATCCATATTTTGAAAAACTAGATGGTTTAAATTTTCTTGAGAGGGAAGGAGAAATTCAATTAGCTGAGCATATTGATAAATTATTATTAAAAATCAAAGAAAAATATTCTCAATATAATATAACTCATGAACCGTATGTGGTAATCAAAGCAGATGCTGGAACTTATGGAATGGGCATAATGACGATTAAGAATAGTGAAGACGTTATAAATCTTAATAGGAAAATGAGAAAAAAGATGTCTGTAGTTAAAGAAGGCTTGAAGGTTACAGAAGTGATTATTCAAGAAGGAGTCCATACTGAAGAGACTATTAATGATGCCGTGGCTGAGCCTGTTGTTTATATGATTGATCATTTCGTTGTTGGTGGTTTTTATAGAGTACATACCAATAAAGAAAAAGATGAAAACCTTAACTCTCCTGGTATGCATTTTGTTCCAGTTGCTTTTGAAACATCATGTCTTATGCCAGATCAAGGTAGGCCTTGTGATGATAAGGCAAATAGATTTTACGCTTATGGGGTTATAGCAAGATTAGCCTTACTTGCTGCTGCGAAAGAACTGCAAAACTAAGCATTATGAGATATTTATTTATAATTGATGAGCCAGAAACATTAATTTTTTATAAAGACACCACCGTAGCATTGATAAAAGAATGTCTTAATCAAGGGATAGAAGCACATTACACAAACATTCATTCATTATCTATTGATGAACAACAAAATATAATTGTTGATAGTTATAATATTTCTAATATAGATTCATTAATCGATAAGAAACATACAATAAAAAATAAAATTCAGTATTTTACTAAAGTTTTTATAAGAAAAGATCCTCCTTTTGATAATAACTATTTAAATCTCACTTTTATACTTGAGCATGCTAAGAATTTTAATGTTGAAGTAATCAACAGTCCGACTTCAATTAGAAATTATAATGAAAAATTATCAATACTTAATTTTAAAAGCCTTATCCCATCCACAATTGTTTCATCTAAGGCAGAAGATATAATTACTTTTATTCAAAAAGAAAAAAAAGTCATTATAAAGCCATTAGATGGAATGGCAGGTAATGGAATTTTTATGGTTACCCCCAAAGATAAAAATATAAATGTGATTTTAGAAACCGCAACAAACAATAGTGAAAAAACTATCATGGCGCAGAAGTACTTACCTGAAATTGAAAAAGGAGATAAACGTATTATTGTAATTAAGGGTGAAGCTATGCCATATTGTCTAGCAAGAATCCCATCTAAGGGAGAAATTAGAGCGAATTTGGCAAAAGGTGGCAAAGGAAGAGCTCAAAAATTAACCGCCGGAGATAAAAAGATAGTTATGGGGGTTAGAGACTTCTTAATTAAAACTAAACTTAATTTTGTAGGCTTAGACATTATCGGTAATTATTTAACTGAAATTAACATAACTAGCCCTACTGGGATTGTTGAAATAGAAGAGCAAACAAATTTTAAGGCTGCAGCATATATTATTAATGCGTTTAAATAGTCTAATCGTATATATTTTAATCAGTCTTTTAATGGGCTGTGGTGAGAACAAGATTCACCATAGCAAAGATTTTATCTTCGGGACGTTGATTGATATTAAAGTTTATGGCGAATCTAAAATTAATGCTGAAAAAGTATCTAATGAAATTTTTAATGAATTTCACCGTCTACACAAATTACTTCACCCTTGGGAAAAAAGCCTTATTACAGATATTAATATTGCAATCTCTCAAAAAAAATCTATACCTATTAATAACGATGAAGTCATAACTATCTTAAGAAGTGCTCAGCACCTTGAAAAACAAACCCAAAATTTATTTAATCCATCTATAGGCAAGCTCATTAATCTATGGGGATTTCACTCAAATGATTATGTTCAGAAAACAATTCCAAATCAGGAAATAATAGAAAAACTAGTGTCCTCAAACCCATCAATGGAATCGATCAAAATTGAGAATAAAGTTTTAAAAAGTAATAATAAAAATGTTCAGATAGATTTAGGTGGTTATGCAAAGGGTTATGCATTAGATCAAGCAAAAAAAATACTTACACGTAATGATGTTAAAAACGCTTTAATAAATATTGGGGGCAATATCCTAGCTTTTGGTAAACGCGGCGAGCGTGATTGGTTAGTTGGAATTCAAAATCCTAGAAAACCAAATGCATTAGCTACTATTAGTCTTAAGTCTGGCTGGGCTATTGGAACATCGGGTGATTATCAAAGATATATTATGGTTAACAATCAAAGGTATTCTCATTTAATTAATCCTAAAACAGGCTACCCTGAGAGTAAAACACAATCAGCCACCATTTTAATGCCTCCTTCTGAAGATTCAGGAACTCTATCAGATGTCTTTTCTAAACCTCTCTTTATCAGTAGTAAAAAAAACAAAGCAGATATGGCTAAATTATTAAATATTAAATATTTTTTAATTGTTATGGATGATCACTCAATCTTCATAAGTGAAGATTTAAATAAAGAAATAAATTGGGAAGATGGCATTGATAAAAAAATTATTACAATCTTATAAAGTAATTAAAGTTGGGGACTGGTTTGTTATTTTATTATTCTGTGCCCTAATTATTTTTAGTATAAAATCTCTATGGAATCTCCCAAAAGGAGAATATCTTGAGATATATAAAAAAAATGAAATATTAGCAACCTATAGTCTTAATCAAAAAATTACAAAAAAAATAAATGGCATAAAGGGAGTGACAGAAATAATGATTGATAATGGAAGAGTTAGGTTTTCTGAGTCTCCTTGCCCAAAAAAATACTGCATTCATCAAGGATGGATTAATAAAGCAAATCAAATGATTGTCTGTATTCCAAATCAAATATCTATTTCTATCATAGGTCCTAAGAGAGGTTATGACGCTATCAACTATTAATATTACGGATAGAGATCATCAGATAGCTAAGTTATCTGCCATAGCTATTGCATTATCATTAGTAGAATTTTTTTTTCCTAGCCCTATACCTGGAGTCAAACCTGGAATAGCAAATATCATAATCCTATACACTATATTTAAATTTGATATAAGAATGGGAATATGGGTCTCTCTTATTAGAGTTTTTGTGACGAGCATTATCTTAGGCTCATTTTTAAGTCCAACTTTTTTTCTTAGCTTAAGTGGTGCCCTATTGAGCCTTCTTTCACTTATAATCTTTAAGAATTTAAATCGACAATATTTTAGTATAATCAGTTTAAGTTTAATCGCTTCATTGGCGCATATCTTTGGTCAATTTATTATAGTCAGAATTTGGATAATTCCACATAATGGAATCTTCTATCTCTTACCAATTTTTATAGTATCAGCTTTTATTTTTGGATTAGTTACTGCGATAGTCACAAATAAGCTTCTTCAATTAAACCCAAAAAAATAATTTTTATTAATGATAAAATAAGATAAAGAGGAATTAATTATGAAAATCTATTATGTATTTTATTTGCTAGCTATCTCTCTATTGATGAATAGTTGCGGGACTAAAGGTCCGCTTTATATTCCTGAAGAGAAATATCCTCAAGCAAGACTTCATGAAAATATATTTCAGACTATAAATTCTAAGATAGCTTAAATCTAAATGACTAAATCTATTTTAAAAGTAAATGATGGTAAATTTTTGATTGAAAATGTTTCAGTTGAAAATATTGTAAAACAATTTAGTACCCCTTCGTACGTCTATTCAAAAAAAATTATCTTAAATAATTTCTTAGAATTTAAAAATAAATTTGATGATATTGACCATCTTATTTGTTTTGCCGTTAAATCTAATCCTAGTATCGCAATATTAAACTTGCTTGCAAATAATGGTGCAGGTTTTGATATTGTTTCAGGTGGTGAACTTCAAAGAGTTCTAGCTGCGAAAGGGGACCCAAAGAAAGTTGTATTCTCTGGTGTTGGAAAATCACAAGATGATATTGAGTTAGCTATTAAACATGACATCCTTACATTTAACGTTGAATCAGAAGCAGAGCTTTATCGCATTCAAAATATAGCAAAAATACTAAATAAAAGAGCTAGTATATCAATTAGAGTCAATCCAGATGTAGATCCTAAAACACACCCTTATATTTCAACTGGACTTAAAGATAATAAATTTGGTGTTGATGAGAAAAAAGCAATCTCAATGTACAAAATTGCAAAAGAGCTTGATTCAATTGATATTAAAGGAATCGATTGTCATATAGGATCACAAATAACAAAATTACAGCCTTTTGAAGATTCAGTCAAAAAACTACTCGAATTGATATGTCATTTAGACTCAATTGGTATATTTATCAATCATATTGATATTGGTGGAGGTATTGGCATCCAATACTCCGATGAAGAACCCCCAACTTTTTCTGATTATGCTAAGGCCATAAAAAGCATTCTTAAAGGGCGTAATTTAAAAATTATTTTTGAGCCTGGTCGTGCATTAATCGGTAAAGCAGGTATTTTATTAACTAAAATTGAATATATAAAAAATAGTTCTGATAAAAATTTCTTGATTGTTGATGCAGCTATGAACGACTTAATGAGGCCCGCTCTTTATGGAGCTTTTCACAAAATCATAAATTTATCTCCGTCTGATTCTGAGGAAAAAAACTACGATGTTGTTGGCCCTGTATGTGAAACAGGAGATTTTCTTGGTAAGGACCGCTTATTAGCAGCAGCAGAAGGTAACATACTAGCTGTTTTAGATGTAGGCGCATATGGGATGTCAATGAGTTCAAATTATAACTCTCGCCCAAAAGCAGCAGAAATAGTTGTTGATGATAATAAATCACATCTAATAAGAAATCGTGAAACTTTCGCTGACTTAATCAATGGCGAGCAATTATTACCTTAATTTAAATATGTCAAAAGAGATTATTAATTTATCGTTAGCTAATCCCAGAGGTTTTTGTGCGGGGGTTGAAAGAGCAATCTTAATTGTTGAAAAAACATTAGAAAAATATGGGGCTCCAATATATGTTCACCATGAAGTTGTTCATAACAAATTTGTAATTAATGAGCTAATGAAAAAAGGGGCAATTTTTGTTGAGAGCTTAAAAGAAATTCCAAATTCAAGTCATGTTATCTTTAGTGCTCATGGTGTATCTAAAGCAATTGTAAAAGAATCTAATACATTAGACCTTATTTCAATAGACGCAACCTGTCCATTAGTGACTAAAGTGCATCGTGAAGTCAATAAATTAAGTAACGCTGAGTATACAATTATTATGATTGGTCATAAAGGCCACCCGGAAGTAGAAGGCACAATGGGGCAAATTGACAAAAATTCTTTAGGCAGTCAAATCCATTTAGTTGAAAATACAGAAGATGTTAATAAATTAAAAGTTTTGAATCCTAATAAACTTAGCTACGTAAGCCAAACTACTTTATCTATAGATGACACTAAGAAAATAATTGATGCATTAAAAAATAAATATCCATTAATTGTTGGACCAAAAAGTAACGATATATGTTACGCAACACAAAATAGACAAGAAGCTGTTAAAAATATGCTTGTCCGACATGATCTAATTTTTGTTGTTGGGTCAAAAAATAGTTCGAACTCAAATAGACTTTTGGATATGGTCAAAGATAAAAATATAGATGCTATCCTTATAGATGATATGGCACAATTCCAATCTAAATGGTTAAGAAATAAAAAAAGTATAGGGATTACAGCCGGTGCTTCAGCACCAGAGATTCTTGTTCAAAAGCTCATTCAAGAAATTGAAAAAATTACGGAAGTATCCATCGCAGAGATAAAAGGCGTTCAAGAAACCACTATTTTCAAGCTTCCCAAAATTTGAAATTGCCTAAATATAAAACTCCAATATCAGCACTAGTTGTTATTTATACAAAACAACTTGATATTTTATTACTTAGTCGTGCGGATAAGAGTAATTTTTGGCAATCAGTCACAGGTAGTTTAGAGCAGGACGAGTTACCATTAGAAACTGCAAAAAGAGAAGTTCTAGAAGAAACTGGAATTATTTGTGAGGATTTTCTCTTACAAGATTGGAATTTAAGTCATGAGTATAAAATATTTTCTCATTGGCAATATCGATATGCCCCGGAAGTTAAATATAATACTGAACATATTTTTGGTTTAGAATTGCCAAAAAAAATGCCTGTGACTCTATCTCCTAATGAACATATTGATTTCAAATGGGTCAGTCTAGAAGAGGCTAAGAAAACAGTATTTTCCTGGACCAACGTTAAAGCCCTAGAAAAATTATATGAGATTAAGCTATTAGCAAGTTAAAATATATACTATGAATACAGCCACCATCAAGTTCGATGCCTTTGAAAGTCTTAAGAATGAAGATTGCCAAGATAGGATTATCAGAGCCAAAAAATCTTTAGGGAATAAAATTGTCATTTTAGGTCATCACTATCAAAATGAAACTGTTTATAGGCACGCGGATTATTCTGGGGACTCGCTTAAACTTGCACAGTACGTTCAGAATCTAGATGCCAAATATATTGTTTTTCTTGGTGTTCATTTTATGGCTGAAGTATCTAATATTTTATCAAGACCAGATCAAATTACAGTATTGCCCGATCTTTCGGCTGGATGTTCTATGGCTGATATGGCTAATTTAGCAAAGGTAGAAAGAACCTATAGAGAACTTTCTAAAGTTTTAGATTTTGATAAAACTATTACACCAATTACGTATATCAATTCAGCTGCAGACCTTAAAGCTTTTTGCGGTGAGCATAATGGTATCGTATGTACATCAACAAATGCACCGAGTGTTCTTGATTGGGCTTTTAAAAAAAGGGAGAAAGTCCTTTTCTTTCCAGATCAAAATTTAGGAAGATGGACAGGACATAAAATGGGTATTGCAATAGAGGATATGCCTGTATGGGATCCTGATCTACCACTAGGCGGGCTATCAGAAAAACAAATACTTGAATCAAAAGTTTTATTATGGAAAGGCCACTGCGCAGTTCATCAAATGTTTAGACTGCAACATATAGAGAAATTTAGAGAAATTCACCCTGAAGGTTTTGTGATCTCACATCCTGAGTCACCCTTTGAAGTATGTCAAAATTCTGATTATGTTGGGTCTACTGAATTTATTCTTAATACTATTACTCAAGCTAAACCAAATACTAAATGGTTAGTTGGTACTGAACTAAATCTTGTTAATAGATTGGCCAATGAAATGAAACCTGAAGGAAAATTGGTACAGTTTATGTCTCATGTAGTTTGTGAATGCTCAACTATGGCAAGAATAGATCCCCAACATCTGTCCTGGACCTTAGAAAATATCATCAAAGATAACCCAGTTAATATTATTAGTGTTCCAAAAAAAGAAGCAGAATTAGCAAAACTAGCATTGGATCGAATGCTTGAAATCTCTTAACTCTGATAATTGTGCTCTATGCTCTTCTCAAAAATACCCTATCATTTGGGCAAACAATTTACTTCGTATTGTATTAATAAATGATCAAAATTATCGAGGCTATTGTAGAGTTGATTTAATTAATCATGTTAAAGAAATGGCAGATTTAGATGAAGAAACTCGTAATGAATTTATGGGAGTAATTTTTCAGACTGAAAAAATTATAAAAGAATATTTACAGCCTGACAAAATTAATTTAGCTTCGCTTGGCAATATAACGCCCCACTTACATTGGCACATTATTCCTAGATACTTTTCTGACAATCATTTTCCAGATAGTATTTGGAGTGAAAAAAAGAGAAATGCTATTAATAAATTTTCTAAGGTTCAAGAATTGGAATTTATTAAGTATGTTAACAATAAACTAAACCCTTAGCCTACTCACAATTATTCCTTTAAGTAAGTGTTCTTCTATAATTTCATCGACGTCTTCTTGATCTATATAACGATACCAAACTCCTTCAGGGTAA
>Ga0115000_10003086_pt1 | contig 14008 bp, 6 predicted proteins | sample ArcticOcean_MG_C_6_FD_89690 | JGI IMG/M metagenome (GOLD analysis project Ga0115000, IMG submission 89690) | Marine microbial communities from western Arctic Ocean - ArcticOcean_MG_CB8_128 | ecosystem: Environmental > Aquatic > Marine > Oceanic | place: Arctic Ocean: Canada Basin | collected...
CACCAACTTTGGATGATGATGATGATGATGATTTTGATGGAAAGGAGAGACCATTTTCGCGCACGAATCTCAAGTAGGGGAAAGCGTTCTCATCTTTCTCATCTTTTTCTAAAAACGTCGTCTGAATCGTCGTCGTCGAAGAAGAAGAAGTTCTCGCAGCAAAAACGTTCGTCGTCCTCGAAATTGTTCTTCTCAACGTCGTCGACATTGTCGATGTTAACATCTTTATGCTTTTGTGCGTGTGGTTGTGTTGTTCCTCTGTGACTCCTTGTGAGGTATTTTCTCTCTTTTACGTAGGGGAATTTTTATCGTCAGAGAAGACATGGGGGAGAAACGCATGATTAAAAAGAAGAAGAAAAAGACTTTAAAAGACGCATCATCGTCATCATCATCCTCTCTTTCTTTGTCGTCTTCTTCTCTCAGAGAGTCGGAGGAGGAGGAGAAGAGTTCGAGCAGCGGCAGAGAAAGCAGCGACAGTGATGATGGTCAAAGTCGGAAGAGACGCAAAAAAGCAAAAAGGAAGACGAGGATGATGTTTAGGCAGTTGAAAAGCGCCGTTGAAAAAGGGAATTTGGAAAAGATAAAAACACTCACGCGTTCGATGTATTCTGTCACGACGACGACGACGACGACGAAGAACAGTGGTAATAAAAAGAGGAGGAAACAAAAACGAAGAGAATTTGGAGAAGAAAACGCGTTTCACATCATCGCTCGGTGTAAAGAATCGTACAAGAATCCACTGGAAACGTTGAAGTTTATGCTCGAAGAGTGCTTCACCCAACAGGATGATGAGGATGACATTCTCCTCCTCGAAACGTTGCTCTCGCAGAAAGGAAGAAGAAAAGGTGGCAAAAGAAGAAGAGATGGAAAGAAAATAAAGAAGAAAATCCCGCTGGAACTGGCGGCGAAGCAAACGGTCGTTGCGAGAGAACCGTTTGCGTTTCAAATGCTAAAAAAGAAAACACCGCTGGGTGTTTGCGCGGAGAAAGCGACGAGGAGGTACGAAAAATCGAGAGCGCGAGAAGCGACGCTGTTTGAAGCGCGGCGAGAGAAAGCGTTGGAAGAGAAGAGGAAGAGCGAGCAGATGAAGTGGAACGAAAAGTTACGCGAAGCCAACGAGGAGGACGAAGGAGACGAACTTTTGTACGAGCGGTTGTGGCAGTATGAAGACGAAGAAAAAGAGGAGGACGAGGAGACGAGGAGGGGAAAGTATAGTAGCGCTGCTACTATGAAGAACAACAAGAGGAGTTTATCCGTGGATGATGACGCTAGGAAGGAGAAAAAGAAGAAGAAGAAGGAGGAGGAGACGGAAGCGAAAAAAGGAGAAGAGAAACACCGAACCATTCCAGAGGAGGAAGAACGAGACGGGTTTAAATCGCCCACGGAAAGAGAGTTGCGAAAAAGAAACGGAGGTTCGTTACCTATCGCGACGACGCAATCGTACTACGCGATATGGAGAGCATGCTCGAAGAAAGCGGAAAAGAAAACCTTGCGAGCGAAAGATTTACCGTACTTACACGACGTCGGCGACGAATCGGAAAGTTCCGCCATCGAGTGGATTTTAAAGTCTTCCGTGAGTGGACCCGAAGGCGGGTGCTCTTGCGAAGCGCCTCGGAAAAGTCATCACTCCAAGTCGTGTGCGGTCAAACTTCTCCGCTCCGAGATGTTGCGTTGGCATCCGGACCGGTTCGTCTCCAGGTTTCGAGGTTGTTTCTTTTCCCTACGAGAGGAAGAAGAGGCTCTGGTAAAAGTGAACGCGACCAGCGCGAGGTGCGTGGAAATGTTTAGGAACTTTAAGACGCGCAGTAGTAGTACTTGATGGTTTTTGCGTTGTTATGTTTCGCAGATTGTTATATTACCAGTAGTTTAAAGTAGTCATTACTCGTAGTAAGAGAGAGATGAAATTATAGTAGTAGTAGTTATAAAATAGTACGAGTAGCACCTTTGTCCCTGCCTCCTCCCTGTGGTAGTACTATATAATAGGTGAAAATTTTGTAAATGTCGCCTGTCTTTTTTTACGACGAAGATGATGATAATGAGGAGGCAGAGGAATCGTCATCATCAAAGTCGTCGTCGGGATCGTTAGTGTGTAGTATTCCCCCTTCGTAAGACCAACCAGATGGGAGAGGACAGTTGTTGTCGAGGAGGTATTGTACACATTCGGTGTGTTTGTTCTCGCGCGCTTCTAGTACGGCGTTCCAATCATCCAACGGCACTTTGGCGGTTTCGTGTAAGTACTTCAAACAGTCTAATTGGCCGTACTCGGCTGCACTGTCACACGCACAATGAAATTCATCATACTTACGCTCGACAAGATATTCGAGTATGTGAAGATGACCATTTTCAGCCGCGTAAACTGCAGTATCATAATTCCAAGGCGCTTTGACTTCTTTGCGTAAGTATTTGAGCATCTCGAGATCACCGTTTTTGGCAGCACTTGCACACGCATAATCATTGATAGGACACTGATTTGCAACGCAATACTTGACCATTTCCAGATTACCTTGAGTTGCGGCCGCATTAATCGTCCCTACACTCAACCTACACTTTTTCTCCTCTCGCGCCCACTTGAGCAACTCGAGTTTATTCGTTTCAGCAACTTCCGTGCAGAACCATCTTTCGTCCAGCCTTCCACTTTCGTCCGGCATTAGGCCGTACTTTCCCACCGTACCCCACGGATAATGCTCCCACGCTACTTCCAAAGTCGATATCGACGACATCTGTTTCACTTTAAACTTCTTCTTCAAATCCCTCGCGCGAGACGATCTCTTAATCAACTTTCTCGTTTCACCATTCACTCCGTACAAGAATTTCACATCCGTTCGATTCAATCTCGGAAGAATGTGAGTGAAACAAATATCGTCGCACTTCACGACCAAATCCCACAAAACATCTCTTTTCGCCCCCATCCGCCGCCTTTTCTGCGCTCTTTTCGTCCTCACCTCTCTTCTGTTCTTTTTTTATAGTTGTTGTCAAAGTTGCGTTTGTGCGCGTCTCCTTAAAAACGCTCTTCTTCTCAAAGAACGACACGAACAACTCCGAGGAGCAAAAAAGCAGCTTTTGTTATCATGGAGAAATTTCTTTCCTTTTTTTTGCCAGACAGTCCTCAGAATTCGAGGCACAAACGCACACAAAAAACACACAACTTTGAACGTCATCGAATCATCATGCTTCGAAAAGGTGTATTAAATGGTGGTCGTTCAAAACTCTCATTATCGGTTATGAAAAAAGACAAGAGCAAGAACTCGACGTACATTTTAGTCAACCAGGTAAGGTTTTCGTTTTTGTTGTGGTCTCTTTTTTGTCCTCTTCTTTTTTGTCTTTGTTGTCTTCTCGTTTCGTGATGACGATGAGAATTGGAAAGGCAACCACGTCCCGATGCGCTTCTCCAATGATGCGAGTGATTATATAACTCACAGTAAATCATCATCATCATCATCATCAATACTTTAATAACAACATCGACCAGGTAACGAACGGCGTGTACCTCCAAGAACCAGATTGGAGCGGGAACATCGAACTCGCGGACAGAGTCAACCACGACCACTCTCGAACGACCGTGGCGAAAGACGCCGCGAAAGCGTTGCGCATCAAATTAATCAGTCGGCAGCCTCGGGAACAGTTTTTAGCGTTGAGCGCGTTGGAATGCTTGATGAAAAACTGCGGACCAGATTTCCAGGAGATGATGCTGAGTAAAGGCGTTTTGGAAACGTGCATGGAATTAGGAAGCAACAATGCGACGAATCACATCGTGAGGGATAAAGTTCTGCATTTAATTCGAGAGTGGTCTGAACATCTGAACGCGCGAGAGTTTAAAGGAGTGTACAGAGAGTTGACGCGATACGGGGTGAGATTTCCGGAAAGAGACGATTTTGTACATCCAGGAAGTGGTGGAAGAGGAGGAGAAAGAGCGACGAGAGAGGGGGGGAATACTAAATACGACGATATCTCGAACGTGGACGTTACGGGAGACCGGATGATGCGAATGAACGGCGGCGAACGGTTGCATTACCCGGCGGCACCCCCATCATTGCAACCTTCGCTCGGGATTCCTCGACACTCCCAATCTGTTCCGGCAAAACAAGTTTTAAAGTACGACGCGGCAATGAGCGAGGAGGACAGACGAGCGATTGAGATGGCGTTGAGAGAAGAAGAGGAAGCCATGGGAGGTGGGGGAGGTATGGCGTACGACGGCGGCCGAGACGGCGCGCTCGGGATGACCAGAGCGCAAAGAAACGAGTTACCCGGGGGCGGGCACTGGTCTTCCAAGAGATATCAAAGGTCGATTGGAAATCCAAACAAGTACAAGTTAGACGCGATTGGACGAAAACCAGAAGGACTGATGCCGGTGGAAGGCAAGTTTGTGAATAGAACGATTTCTTTGACAAGGGCGCAAGAACACCCAGATAGAATACGAGCGCGCGAGAGAAAAGTGAGCGATGTCGTCGAATCCGCGCAATCTATTTTGTGCGTTTTTGAGGAGACGTTGAGTGCTCCCGATAAAGACGACGACCTGTGTGGAATTCTCGCGGAACAGGCGAAAGAATCGAGTTCATCTTTAGTCGCTTTATTGACGGAAGAAGACGGCGACATGGATGAAGCGCTGACGTCGAAACTGATAGAATTGAGCGAAAAGTTGAACGTCGCGATTCAAAAATACGAGAGAATCGGGAACGATCGCGCGCCGCAAACATCCTCGTCGCCGGCAACAATGACGACGCATCAGCAGCAACAACAACAACGACAAGTGCAACACGACTTACTCGGGTTATCATCCGATGGAGGAGGTTTTAATGAAACCGCGATTTCTTCACCCAACCCGTTCCTTACGAACGCACCGTCGAGTGTTCCATCTGTTCGATCAGCCGCGACCAGTGATGAAGCGTTCGACGAGATTTTCGGTAACAGTTTTTCGCCGCACTCTCCGCCACAACAATCGAGTCGGCCGATGTCATTACGCGAGCAGTACATGCTTAAACAACAACAACAACAACAACAACAACAACAACAACAACAACAACAACAACAAAATCAGCAACAACACGCTTCGCAAGGGTCGCCATCGAATAGTGTAATCTCCTCGGAGTTTCTTACGCCCACGTCGCAACTCAAAAGCTCCTCCTCTCCGCCAAGCTCAAAAGCATTGAACGGGAGTGCAACTCCTCTAGGATTCGAAGCGAAACGCGAAAAGGAACGCCAAGAGGCGACTTTGCACGACCCCTTTGCATCGCTGGCCATTAATGCAGGGTTAACGCCGAAGAAAGGTGTTACGACGAAAATCGCTTCTTCGTCTCCTCCGACGAGCTCTTCGGGTCAAAAAAGAGTTGTGAACAGTGAAATGGGAACGCCGCCGCAGAGACCGTCGACGTTACAAAGGTCTCCGACAAATCCATTCGATAACGACTTTAAATACCCAAAGATTTGAAATACTATTAGTAGTTAGAAAGGATATAACCTAATGTTTAGATACAGCTTATAATAATACACAAACGCATGTCAAAAGTTATTCATTAGAACTCCCGCGGGGCGAATTCGACTTCCGCGACGCTGAATCCAGCCTCGGTTACCGCCGCTTTCAACCGCGCTTCTTGTTCCGCGCCGTCTGAACAGCACGCGACAACAGCCCCACCACTTCCCGTGAACTTTGCTCCCGCGCCGACACTTTGACACAGCTCAATCATTCGAATGTTTTCGTCTCCCAAACCGGCGTCGGTAAACATCTTTCGTCTCGCAGCAAAATTGGCCGAAAGTATGGGTGCTAAACGAATCGCGCACGACTCTTTCCCAGAGCTCATTTGAATAATCTGTAACCCTTCTCGAGCACAATCGGCGGCATTTTGCATGCCTTGAATGATTTCAGCGTCGCCACTGAGCCATCTTTGGCGAACCGGTTGGTGGATCTTTCCCGAATTGGATGGATTTTGACTCCAAACGACAAACAGTTTCGGAATTTTCTCCGCGTCGACGTACTCGTATTCGCCAATTCCCGTTTCCTTCACTTTTTCTGCGTTTCGGAAGTTCATGTGCACGCACCCCCCGTACACTTGGATGACTCTGTCCATCAATCCAGCCGCGATGCCAATGTCATTTTCAACTTGCAATGCTAGAAACGCTCGTTCTTCTTTGGAAATTTTGTCACGAACGTCGTATCGGTCTAACAAACAGTTCATGCAGCTGATGATGATTGCTGACGAGCCACTCATCCCGGTCTGTTTCGGAATATTCGAAAAATACGATAAACTGAAACCAACGGATGGGTTTTTTAGTGCAATTTGCTTCTCTTCGCAAAATTTAGCAAAGTTTGCTAACAACGCTTTTAACAATTTCGCGCCTCCGTCGTAGCCGTGCTCGGAGGTGAACTTCTTTAACGCCGATAACGATTCAAAATCGTTCGTGTCGTACGGACCTGGAACGATTTTGACTTCAGAAGATGTTGGCAAAGGTTTTAAAACAGTTTCGGCATAGAAATTCTTAATCGACACCGCGACAACTTCACCGAAATATTGATCCGAGGGGTTCCCGAGGAGGCCTATTCTTGCATATGTTCTCCGAACGAGAGTTTCGCTGACATTCTCGTTAGCAACGCCCATCGAAGAGAACGTTTCGTCACCTCTGATGGATTCAGCTATAGCACTTTTGATCATTTCGATATCTTTAAGATTGTCTTCGATTGCGTCGTCAACAACAACGACTAATGTCAAACGCCCGTCGTCCGAAAAGACGCGAAACGCCGAAACATCCGTAAAGTTCGTCAATTCGAAAACGATTTCTTCAACGCCGGGGACATCATCGTGCAGAAGAAGTTGCTTGTACTCATCTGGCATCGCTTCGCGTGCTCTTGATCCCACAACTGCGACCACTCCGGAAGCGTTTCTCGCGACAACTTTTCTCCAAAAAGACAAGTCGTCAAGTCCAGTCGTCTCGTCCTTTATAACTTCGATTGGTCGTCGAACCGCCATCTTCGAGAAGGATTGCGTCGTCCTTTCCGCTTTGATTTTTGCATCGTTCTGTAAATGCAGAATACTACTTCGAACAGATGCGGCTCCTCGTTGTCTCAAATCTGCGATAGGTACGATTGAAACGATCGTTCCTTTCGGCAATTTCGTATGCGTTGCATTTCCCACTGGAAGCTCAATCAACGCATCCGCTTCCCGCATGCTCAAAATCCTCGAGCTTATTTGTTTACCTGTAGAGTAAGCTATTGGAAGCAAATGGTGTTCGCCATCAGAACTCTTCTTCGCTTTCCAGCTCAAAGAAACGCGATGGAATTCTTCTCGCTCGTCATCGAGTTGAATATCATCCCCTAATATTGCAACACTTCTTGGCGGGTAAACGACGTTTTGTCCTTGAAGCACGCGCAACATAGGTTTCACTAATAGCTCAAACGTCACGCAACACGAAACTGGATTTCCCGGCAATGACAAGCACAATAAATCAGGTTTGTTTACTCCTAATATCTTTCGTCTCGAAAGTGTAAAAAATTTCGTAGGCTTCCCAGGTTTCATGGATAAGCTTTGAAAATGGCACGCGACTGCGCTTGCATCGCCTTCGCACATCTTACGCATCATTGCGTCGTAAATATAGTCTCGATCACCTTTGGACGCGCCACCGGTAGTAATCAAAGCGTCACAATCTGACGCCAACGCGCGGCGAATCGTATCCACGACCGCACCTTCCTCGTCTCGTATTATCCTAGTCTTTACATCATCATCATCACCACCACCACTACCACCATCGTCGTCGTCGAATATGTTCACAATTTCCGCCCCACTCGATCGCAACGCACTCCTCAACGCGGGTCCATTCACGTCGTACGATGCGGAAGCGTTCGAATCTGGAATAGTATCTTTCGAAACTTCAACGATTTCGTCTCCGGTACACGCCAACGCTACGCGCGGCGTCCTCGAAACCTCGATCTCGCGTATACCACCCGCGGCTAAGATACCCACGTCGTACCATTCTATTCTTTCACCTTTTTTGAGTAAAATATCTCCTATTCCTACGTCTGATTGCGCTTTTCGTATCCATTTGTGTACTTTATAATCTTTCTCTTGTACGTTCGTGACGAACGAATCGTCGTCGTTCATCGTCACTTTCGTTACGTTTTCCTCCGGAACGACACAATTCGCCCCTTTTGGCAACACCGCGCCCGTGGTGACGTACGCGCACTCCTCGTGCGCTAACACCGCATCTTCGTTGGATGCGTTCTCTGCATATTGCGCTCGATTCGTCAACATTTTATTCACCCGGAACTTCTTATTGGTAACATTCGTTGTTGATGTTGACGATGATGTTGATGATGACGCTACGAACAAACTGTTGTTGTTGTTGTTGTTGTTCTCGTTCATAATGTTGAAACAAAATCCATCCATTATGGACACGTCTTTCACCGGGTGCGCTCTTTTCGCGCGAACGTCTCTCTCGCTCACACGCCCGACGCTTTTCTCAATCGGCAGCACAAAAAGCGTTCGTCGTTTTCGTTTATTGGTCGTCGTTGTTAAAACATCATCACGAACATCATCATCAACCAATTCCAATCTCCTAATAGAAAAAAAAATCTCTTCGCTCGTTCTCACCACTCTCTCGATCGCTTCTCGCATGGAAATCATCGTCGTCGTGAAAGAGTCTCGATGCGTCATCTCTCAGAGAGGGGTGGTTTTGGTGGTAATTGTGCTTTTTTGCTGCTTGTTTGCGGGTAAAAAAAGAGTGGAGAGAGAGAGAGAGAGTTCAGAGTTGTTCTCGTTCTCTCGTTGTGTTTTGTGGTGTTTGTTGTTTTTTTTAGATTTTTTCTCATGTGTGCACTTTGTTTTTTTTTTGTTTTTTTTGGTGGTTGACTCTCCAAACAAAAACACGCGCAACAACAACAACACACTTGACGAAAACGATTTAGATGATGAAATCTAATAACGATGATGATGATAATGGTGCAAAAGAGAAAAAGATGACGACGACGAGAGAATTTATGGAGGAGGAGAAAAAAGACGAGAAAGAAGAGGAGGAGACAGAGACGATGATGCTCTCGAGAGAGTCCAAAGAGATCGATGTTTTCGTGGAGAAGATTGTAAAAGTCAACGGAATCGTGTTTTCGGAGTTTGAGAGAAATTCAAAAAAATCATCATCATCACGCAAAGAAGAAGATTTAGAAGTTAAAGAAGAAGAAGAAGAAGACGTTTTTAAAGCGATTATTAAGAGAGTGAACAAGTACCAGGAGAAGTGCGAGATGTTGGACGGGCACTTGGAGAAGTGGATCGTGCCTTTGACGGAGGAAGTTTTGCGGTTTCACGCGGTGAAACTAAGCAATCATCATTACGATGAAGATGATGAAACAAAAAACACATCGAAAGCCATCTCTGCGTTAGCCATGCACCAAACGTCAAAAGTTTTACACGCGTTTGCTACGGTGCGCGGTGCGAAAACAATCGCTCGGTTTTTCCCGCACAGCGCGAGAGATTTGGAACCGGCTATCAAGACGCTGCGAAGGTTCATGCCGAAGCGGGACGGGAGCGCGGCGAAATACGAAGTCGCGGGATTTTGGGATAGATACCAACCAGGGACGAGAGAAACGTTGACGGAAGAAGTCGCGAGCGAGAGTCTGTTTGAGACGAGTTGGGAAACGAGAGCGACGTTGTTATCGTGGATTTCGGTTTTGGTTTTGATGCCGTTTGATATGAAGACATTTGTGAAAACGACGACGACGACAAAGACGACTTTTGACAACAGTGCCGCCGGTGGTGCCGGTGGTGGTAGTAGTAGTAATAATAATAATAGTAGTGGTGATGAGAATAAAGCAGGGTTGATAGAAGATTTGTTAGGAATGTGCAGACAGTGCGTGTCGTTTTCCGAGGTGGCCAGAGACCGCGCGGCGATTTGCGTGGCGCGATTATTGACCCGGCCGGATGCGGAATTGAATCTAGGCGAATACCTCGATTGGTCGTCGAGCGAACTTATGAGAGTTTTTGGTAGAAAGAAAGCGGGAGAGGAAGAATCGACAAAAGATAAAATAGCCGAGGCAGTTGCCGCATCGGAGGACTCTTTCGTCGCGGTCGGAGCGACGCGCTCGATGGCGGCGATATTTAAGATTGGTCGTCGAGACGTTTTGAAACCGTTCCGCGAGAGCGCGTTGAAAGCCTCCCAGGCTGTGTTCGATGCCAAAACACCGTTACCTTCTTCTTCTTCTTCTTCTTTTGGTTCGCGCACGACAACCTCGAACGCATTGACTCGACAATTGGCGTGCAAACTGAGCGCGCGCGTGGCGCTCACTCTTTTAGCGCCGAAAGTTGTCTCTTGGAGGTATGCGCGAGGAAGTAGAAATCTAGCTGAGAACCTTCTCAACAACGAAAACGCGAACACGAAAGAAGAAGAGAGCGTCGACATTGTCGACGATAACATCGATGACAATGGGTTCGCATCAGACGATGAAACCGACGAAGCGAGTCTCGGCCAGTTGGAAAAAGCTATCGACCTTCTTCTCGAGGCGCTTAAAGACACGGACACTATCGTTCGCTGGTCGGCGGCAAAAGGTATCGGGCGCATTTGCCAACGTCTCCCGAAGCAATTTTCGGATGATGTCGTTGAAAATTTATTATCCTCGTGCTTCAAAGCGACCGAGTCTGAATCCACTTGGCACGGTGCGTGCTTGGCTTTAGCAGAGCTATCCCGAAGAGGCGTCTTGTTAGTGACAAGATTACCGTTTGCCGCCGAGAAAACTGCGGCGGCGTTGTTGTACGACGTTCGAAGAGGTTCACACAGCGTCGGTGCGCACGTGAGGGATGCGGCAGCGTACGTGTGCTGGTCGTTTGCGCGCGCGTACTCAAAGTCAGACTTTCAAGAAGTATTCCTAGGAACTCTAGCGACGCCGTTACTTGTCACGTCGTGTTTTGACCGCGAAGTCAACGTGCGTCGCGCGGCTTCTGCGGCGTTCCAAGAGTGCATTGGTCGTCTTGGTGGTGGTGGTGGCATTGTGGCAAAACAAGGAGAAGAGGATGTGACAGGCATTGATATCGTGCAAAAGTGTGATTACTTCACGATTGGGTCCGCGAGACGCGCATATTTGGACGTTGGTTTCTTCATCTCTCAATCGTTTCCGGCTTTTCGTCCAGCCATGCTGGCACACATATTGGATGTGAAAATTGAGCACTGGGAGGAGTCCACGAGATGCTTAGCTGTCGAAACGCTCGGTGCGTTGGGTGAAACGGACGTGGAATGGACGAGCACGGTCGCGCTTCCGAAACTTTTGAGGATGAGCGTCGACATGGATTTACCGAAGCGACACGGAGCGACGCTAGGGGTTGCGCAGCTTTTACTTTCGAAAAGTGTCATCGAGTATTTGCGAAACGAAAATGCGAATAACACTGATACACTGAGAAACGCGTGGAATCTCGTGTCTGAAATAGAGGCGAAACGTTTGTATCGAGGCAAAGGCGGTGAGATTATGCGTGGAGCAGTGTGCAACGTTATCGAAAGTTTAGGTCGCGTGGCAACTTTACCATCTTCATCAACTTCGCCATCGAAATTTTTCAAACCAAGTAAACAGCTCATTGTGCAACTTTGCGAGAGCGCAACGTCAGAATCGTTGCGCCATCCGAAGAAGGAGATTCGCGAGGCGGCGGCAAAAGCTTTGGTCTCCATCGCCTCGTCGAGCGCGCTTCGCGTCGACGGAAACGAAAGCATCGTTGAAGCTACATTGGCCGAACAATACTTAGTTACCGACCGATTACGTATCATGCAACAAACTATGGACGAATCGAGCTCCTTTTCTAGACGTGGGAGTGCGTATGCTTTGGGTATCATTCCGGACGTGTTCATCAACTTTTCCAATTGGAGAGCTATTCTTACCAGCTTACTCGAGGCGACGGTTCCGGAAGATAACCCGGAAATGAGGGACGCTGAAACTCGAGTCGACGCCGTGATTGCTTCGCAGAATATTTTGTGCAAGATCAACGCGAAACATTCTGCTTCTTCAGCTTGTGGAGAAAAGGTTGATGTTATAAGTATTTCGGATTTGAAAGATGCGGCGGATATGTGTTTAGAGGCGTTTTTGAAAGGCGTGGAAGATTATTCCGTCGATAAGCGAGGCGATGTTGGAAGTTGGGTTCGCGAAGCGTCTATGCGTGCATTTTCTGAAGTTCTGAGATGTTTTCAAACAATATCCAAATGTTCTGATGATAGCGATGGCGTTGTCGTGGATGAGTACGAGACAAAGTGCACGACTATCTTAGGCGTCTTGTTGAAGCAGTGCGGGGAGAAAATTGACAGAACTCGAACCGTTGCGTTTGAGAGCTTGTTCGTACTATTACGAGGTACTGGTGGTGGTGGTGGTGGTGGTAATGATGACGATAGTCACGTGTTAGTTTCAAACGCAAAAGATTTCGAATCAATTCAAGCGTGTGTTCCGGTAGACGCGAAGGATGTTTCATTCGAAGCTGGATTACAGCGCGTCTTTTCGCATTGTCTCACGAAGGCGGTTCTAGTAGCGCCATACGCCGATTACGCGTTGAGTGGTTGGGTCGCGTCTACAGGAGCGGTGACGGAGAGTTTAGCTAAAGCTGCTAACACTGCTTTACTTTCGGTGCTCTCGAAGGAAGATGAAAAAGTTGATTTGAAAGAGAAAGTTGCCAGACACTTGATCGAGACCTTTTACGCGTATTCAAAAATCGATCGAGTGACTGTCCCGGCGATTCGATGCGTCGACGTGCTCTTTACCGGCGGTGCTTTTGATTCCTTCAGTTTGACCATAAAGACTCCGGATGGAGCATCAAAAGACTACAAGACTGCATTGTCGGACAGAATACGCTTCGAGTGCGCTGGAACGCGAGACGTGTCCAAGTATATATTGGCCGCCAACGCTCTTTCGCACGTGGCCTCTTGTACGGATAGCGTTGAGGGGAAAGAGAGCGCGCGCCTGGGTTTACTCGCGATGATGCGTAACAAGTTCCCGCGCGTTCGTCAGATTGCGTCGGAGGTTTTGCACATGGCGCTTAGCTCGGAAGATGACGTGGATGCAAACACGGAAGAAGTCATGGGAATGTTAACGGCGAGATTCTGGGAAGCGACGATGAACGCGGAGATGAAAGAGGCCATTCACGTGATTTATGCGAAACTTGGTTTGGAGATTCCCAAGCAAACAACAGCGGGGAAGAAAGACGCTTTAAAAACGATAACTGAAGAAAATATCGTTCCTGGCGTGTTGGCATCATCGAAAGTGCCAACGACTCACGCGAAGAAAATTTGCGATACCGCGGACGAAAACTCCTCCTACCAATCTCTCGTCGAGTTTTCCGGTCGTTAGAATCAATTTGTCTAATATTAAACAATGCGCGCTACGGGTATTTTACTATTCTCGCTCTCTACTCATCATCGTCTTCCTCTAATTCATCCTCGTCGTCCTCGCCCTCGTTCCCACCCACCGGTCCGAGCGCATCTGACTCTCCGATCGAACACCTGACGATCATCGGCGCGAACTTCCCTTCCCTTTGCCCTCCATCCTCTAACTTTCTCTTCTGTAGTTCTTGCTTCGTCTTTGGTTCTTCCGGATACGTCACTTGCGTCACGCGCACTCGAATCTGTTGCCCGGGTTCTATAAATTTCTTCACCATCGCCCCTATTTCTTCTCTATTTCCCTCGTTATTTGACTCTGCGAGAAACTCTACACTCTCTTCTTCGATGTACCAAATCTTCTCTTTATCGTCCCATTTCGTTTTCTCTAAATCCATCCCACTCTTGTTCGGTAAAACTATCAAATCGTCGAAAAATCCCAACGACACGCGAATACCGTTCTCATCCGTCAACGAATACACTTTTCCGACTAAAATCTCATTCACGAACGGGCTAAACACCACCATCCGAAACTCCACCTCGTAATGCGCCGCCCCATCGCCGGCGTATATTATCCCTCCTTTAATAGAATTCACTTCGTATAAAGTCACGACGAGGCCTAAATCCGTGATGACTTTGTCCACGTACAATTCTTCCAACTCCGCGACGATGGCCGTGAGCGGTTCTTTGTCCA
>Ga0115000_10003087_pt1 | contig 14006 bp, 12 predicted proteins | sample ArcticOcean_MG_C_6_FD_89690 | JGI IMG/M metagenome (GOLD analysis project Ga0115000, IMG submission 89690) | Marine microbial communities from western Arctic Ocean - ArcticOcean_MG_CB8_128 | ecosystem: Environmental > Aquatic > Marine > Oceanic | place: Arctic Ocean: Canada Basin | collected...
AAGAATTTTTGCCCATTTTTTAGGGGTATCTGGAAATGGAGCAATAGTTTTGTACTGGGCATTCCATCCTTCAGGGTTGAGAGTTGCTTTAGTCATTAGGTTTAAGGGTTATCGTTCAGATTTATCTAGATTTCTTTTTATTTTCCCCACCACTGCTATTCTTTCCTCGCCAATTTCCACTATTTTTATTATTTCCGCCATGCCTTCCACCCCTCTTACTTTCATTATTCACATTTTTATTTCCACGTCCTTTTGGTTTTGAAGGATTATTCTTTGTAATAGTTTCATCACGGACTTGTTTTTCGTTAGCAATTTCTACAGATAGTTTTACACCACTGACTACCATCCCATTTAGGGCTTTAAGAAGTTGTGATTTTTTACTTTCTTCAATTTCAAAAAAAGAAGATTTTTTTAATACTTCAATTTTACCAATGACAGCGTCACCGGAGTTTAGCCCTTCATTGATGATTCCAATAAGTCGAGATGGACTAACATTATTATTTTTGCCCACATTTATATAGAAACTGGCAAATGAAGATTGCCGCCTTTCTCTTTGGCTCACTTTCTCTCGTGTTTTATTTCTACCCTTTCCCTGAGCACTTTCTGAAGCATTAATATCTTTTGCATTTTTATAGTATGATAAAAAACGATTGAACTCTGCAGACACAAAATGCTTGATAAGTTCTTCTCGGTCCAATCCTTCAAACTTTTCGTAGATTGTGGGTAAAAATGGCTCAATTTGATGTTCATCTACTTGTACTTTACCTATTTTATCGATGAGTGAAAATAGCTGTCGTTGACAAATATCTTTTCCAGTGGGGACTAATTCACTTGAAAATTTAATTTTTGAGATTCGTTCGATGGCTCTTATTCGACTAATTTCACGAGTATGGATAATGGCAATGGAAATCCCACTTTTACCAGCTCGACCAGTCCGACCACTTCTATGTATATATATTTCTTCATCATCCGGAAGATTATAATTAACTACATGGGTAAGATCATTCACATCCAAACCACGCGCTGCAACATCAGTAGCTACCAATATTTGTAATTTACGTTTTCTGAAACGATCCATGACTTCATCGCGCTGGGCCTGAGATAAATCCCCATGAATGGCATCAGCATTATATCCATCTTGCATCAATTTATTAGAAATCTCTTTAGTCTCTTTTCGGGTACGACAAAAGGTAATTCCATAAATATTAGGGTTGCTATCAGCAATACGCTTAAGTACTTCATATCTATCTTTAGCGTGCACCATATAATATATATGGTTTACATTTTCAGCCCCCAAATTGACTCGTGCTGCAGAGACTTCTACGGGGTTATTCATGTATTTTTTGGTAATAGAAATAATGCGCTTTGACATGGTTGCAGAGAAAAGCAAAGTTTGTTTTTCATTTGGAGTTTCAGCTAAAATTGCTTCGAGGTCTTCTTTGAATCCCATTGTGAGCATTTCATCAGCTTCATCCAGAACGACTCGCTTAATATCTGATAAAACTAATTTTTTTCTTCTAATTAAATCTTTAGTTCTGCCTGGTGTTCCGATTACGATTTGAGCACCCTGTCGTAATGCACGAGTTTGCGTATCAATACTGGCACCTCCATAAACAGCCACTATTTTTAAGCCTGGCAAATATTTTGAAAAATTGGTAAGATCGCGTGCAATTTGAATACATAATTCTCGCGTTGGGCACATGACCAATGTTTGAGGTACTTTTTTATTTATTTGAGTTAAATGGATTGATGGTAAACCAAATGCAGCTGTTTTTCCGGTTCCAGTTTGGGCGGAGGCTATAATATCCTGATTTGATGACATCAAATGAGGAATTGCCTTGGCTTGAATTGGGGTTGGTGTTTCAAATCCCATTTCTTTCAATGATTTTAATATTTCTTCATTTAATCCAATTTCATTAAATGTTTTCATTAATTATTTCTCACTATTCTCAAATTTGTATTCAATTTTATTTTCCAATTTAGGTACTCATGCTGAATCTATAATGTATGTAGACTTCCAGGTGGCGAAACTTACGCTTCACAATGCTGAATTGAGCTATATTTTAAGGGAAGGTATTATTGTATTCTTTAAGGGATTGGTTAGGTTACTAAGGGTTTCTATATACAATATTAAATAGTGATTATAATTTTACTTATATTTATGAAGATTTAAAACTATTTATTCAATAGATACATTTAAATATTTGTTTTTCTTTTTTTATTAGAGAGTTAATTTTATTTGAATAATGGGTTCAAAAGTGTCTATTTAAGTAGTGTCTTATAATGGTTTGCTTTAATTACCTTTTTTCCCTCGATAAACACCTTTTTGTGAACCACTTTTTTTGTTTCGATTGGCAAAATACTCTTGCCTCTTCCTATTCTTTTCCTTTTGATCTTCTTTCTTTTCCGAAGTATTCATTGGTTTATCAGTCTGAGGAAAAGGATTATCATTTACTATTTGAATTTTTTGTTTTATGAGTTTTTCAATATCCCTGATATATAAATTTTCCTCTGGTTCACAGATTGAAATGGAAACACCCTCTTCCCCAGCACGTCCGCAACGACCTATTCTATGAACATAGCTTTCTGGCTCATTAGGGATGTCATAATTGATTACATAACGAAGCTTATTAATGTCTATTCCTCGAGCGGCAATATCTGTAGCTACCAGTACTCTGATAGCATTCTTTTTGAATGCTTGTAGTGCTCTTTGGCGTTGGTTCTGAGATTTATCTCCATGAATGGCAGCACTTGAAATATTTTTCTTTAAAAGCTTACGTACAATGCGATCTGCCCCATGCTTAGTTCTTGAAAAAAGAAGTACCTGGTCGAGTTCAGGCTTTTTAAGGATATGCAACAACAAGTCACTTTTACTCGCTTTATTAGTTGTATATAAATACTGTTGTATGGTTTCTGCGGTAGAAGAAATGGGATCAACCGACACCTTTTTTGGATTTTTCAATATTTGTTGAGATAAATCTAAGATATGTTTTGGCATGGTGGCAGAGAAGAATAATGACTGTCTTTCTCTTGGTAGTTTAGCTATAATCTTTTTAATATCATGAATAAAACCCATATCAAGCATCCGATCTGCTTCATCAAGAACAAAATATTTTACATCCCGCAATGAGATATATCCCTGATCCATCAAATCTAAAAGTCGTCCTGGAGTGGCCACCAAAACATCTACACCACGCTTCAGGATATTAGTTTGAGATCCTTGTGAAACTCCACCAAAAATCACTGTATTCTTAACATTAGTATATTTACCATACGTGGTAAAGCTCTCTCCAATTTGAATCGCAAGTTCACGGGTGGGAGTTATTACGAGTGATGATATCTTTCTTTTACTTTTTGTATTGACTTGTTCTTTTGACAAATGCTGAATGATAGGGATTGCGAAAGCAGCAGTTTTCCCCGTTCCAGTTTGGGCAGTGCCTAAAACATCCTCTCCATCTAATACCAGCGGAATTGATTTAGCCTGAATAGATGTAGGTGCAATATAGTTTTTATCTCTGAGTGCTTTAAGTATGGAATGAATTAAATTTAAGTCTTCGAATTTAATATCTATTTTAATTTATTTCTCCTAACGGTTTTTCTATCAGCAATAGCATTTGGAAGTATGCGGTAGCTTTTAGGTTTTGTTCTAGCATTTATTTATTTGATGGCTGAGTTAAGTTGTGAATAGAGTACTACTTATTTAATACTTTATCAGCAATTTTCTTAGCATCTAGGCAATATTTATCATCACCCTGCAATTCCCATCTACCTGTTTTTTTAATATAAAATCTGACGGTTTTCTCTATAACTTCTAGATAACCGCCATACGATGTTAGCGTATTTTGGACCTCTTCTATATAGTCACTCCTACTTAATTGATCAAGTTTAACCATATTCCACAGCTTATTAATCCGCTTTGATTTTTCTTTGTAAATAGGGTTTGTCGTTTTATATGCCATTAAAAAAAGAGAAAGTGCCTTTGCTTCTGGTGATGGTTTTTCTGGGTTTTTTTCCATGTTTTTCCTTTTATCTCAAAATAAGTGCTAATGGTAATATAATCATTGTCAATAAATTATTTGTTCATTGGTTTTTTAGCATGGCACTCAGACTTACCAATAAACTCTATTATTGTCTTTGATGGCTTAAATTTCCTATATTTACAGTGTTTTAACAGAGTATATTATGAAAATATATTATTTAAAAGATATCATCAAAAGTTAAATTTTGAAATTACAGCCACCCAAATTTATACCCATATCACCCACCTCTCATTTAATAAATAAATTAGTAAGTTTGAAAACTTTTCAATTTAAGGATTAGTCATGGCATGTCTAATTTTAAATATAGAAAATGTAAATGAATTTGAGATTTGGAAGCCACCCATCCACTCTATAAAAAATAAAATAGTATATTTTTCAGGAATAGATTAAAGTGAAACCCCTAAAAATAGGTATCCAGCTTACCCAAAATACTGAGAAGTATGAGTATTTATTATCTTTACTCAAAACTAATTTGATTTCAAATAAGGGTCTAAAATTTATCCATATAGGTGATGACTCTGATCTTAAAAAAAAGATAGAGAATCTAGATGTACTTACAACGTATAAAATAGATGAGCACATATTTAATTATGCATCAGAAAAATTAAAATGGATTCACTTTGGAACCGCAGGGATTGAAAAAAGTTTATTTCCAGCAATTCTCAAAAGTAAGACTATCATCACCAATGCCAGTGGTATCCATGCAGGCCCCGTATCTGAATTTGCCATGGGAATGATTTTATATTTATCTAAAAATTTTGCTGGATGTGAAAAATTTAAAAATGATACTGAGTGGACCCAATGGGAACTAGCGGGAAAAATGAACCAACTCAGTGGTAAAACAATAGGCCTAATTGGTTTTGGAAATATTGGAAAAGCCATTTCCCAAAAGGCAAAAGCCTTTGAAATGAAAGTCATTGCCACCCGTAGATTACAGAAAAAAATAGAGCATAAAAAAATAGTGGATGAATTGATTCCACTATCAGAGTTAGACTATTTATTGGGGGAAAGTGATTATGTTGTAATTGCATGTCCACTCACCCCGCTGACCAAGGGGATGATTGGCAAAGAAAAATTGACTAAAATGAAGTCTACAGCATATTTAATCAATATTGGTAGAGGAGCAATTGTTGATGAGAGAGCACTCATTCAAGTATTACAAAACCAAAAAATTGCAGGTGCAGGATTGGATGTTTTTTCTAAAGAACCATTAGAGGAAGATAGTCCACTATTTAAATTAGATAATGTATTTTTATCACCTCATGTTTCAGGCAATTTCCCTGATTATCAAAGATACGTAATCCAACAATTTATAGAAAATTTAAATCGATTTATTTTAGATAAAGGTTTTAAAAACCGTGTATGTAAGAAGCGGTTGTATTAATTCTTAGGTTGACAATCTTCGTTCTAATCAGAATGAAAATAAAAAGGAAATCCATGAAACAACTATACCCCGAAATTGAACCATTTAATGAATTTCAATTACAAGTCTCTGATTTACATACAATTCATATAGAAGAATCTGGAAATCCAGAGGGGAAACCTGTCATTTTTTTACATGGTGGTCCTGGTGGAGGGATTGAACCTATTTACCGTCAATATTTTGACCCTAAAAAATGGCGAATTATTATATTTGATCAACGAGGCTGCGGTAGAAGTACTCCCCATGCAGAACTTTCTGAAAATACCACTTGGGACCTGGTTGCTGATATTGAGAAAATTCGTGAGTATCTAAATATAAAAAAATGGGCTGTATTTGGAGGTAGTTGGGGGTCCACACTCTCCATGAGTTATGCCATCAAGCATCCATCACGATGCAAGGCTTTGATTTTACGTGGTATTTTTATGCTTCGTAAAAAGGAAATTAATTGGTTTTATCAAGAAGGTGCATCTTATATCTACCCAGATGCTTGGGAATATTATTTGGCCCCAATTCCTGTAAATGAGCGGGTTGATTTAGTATCTGCATATTACAAACGGCTCACATCATCTGATTATAAAGTCAGAATAGTGGCAGCCAAGGCATGGTCTATTTGGGAAGCCAGTACCAGTAAATTATTTCAAAGTGATGATTATCTTCATCATTTTGAAGAGCCTTCAGTATCTGAAGCATTCGCTCGTATTGAATGTCATTATTTTAAGAATTGTGGATTTTTTGATACTGATGAATGGCTATTAGATAATGTGGATAAAATTCGGCATATTCCAACAGTGATAGTACAAGGTCGCTATGATGTGGTTTGTCCTATTATTTCAGCATGGGATTTACATCGAAAGTTTCCAGAAGCAGATTTTGAAATCATTCAAGATGCAGGCCATTCTATGACTGAAGTAGGCATTGCGAACAAGTTAGTGGAATATACTGATAAATATTCTGAATTATAATTTTAGAATCTAATTAAAAATAAAAAAACCTCTGCATAAGAGGCTCTTTTATTTTAGGATTAAATATAGCTTATAGAAATTCTTTATTTATCGCATTTACTGTAGCCACACCCCATGCAAGAATCACATCCATTTTCCATTTTCAAAGTACGATTATTACAATCAGGACAAACTTTGAATTGAACATTACCCATATTCCCTTCGTCTTGTGAAAGTATGGTTGAAGTTTCAACACTTCCATTATCTGAAGAAGGATGGTCAAGTGGCTTATTTACAATACCCACATCATAAAAAAATCTCTCAATCACATCTGCAATTTCAGCATAGAACGAATGATAATATTTACCCTCTTTAAAAGACCCACCATTAGGATCAAATATCCCTTGAAGCTCTTCTAAGATAAACATAGGATCTGCGGCCCTACGGAAAATTGCAGAAATTAAGCGCGTAAGAACAACATATTCTGGAGCACGAGTCAAATCTTTTGAGTTGATAAATATCTCAACGGGGCGAATAACTCCATCTTCATTAATATAACTTAAAGTTACAAACACAGAATTTTTTACGAATGCACTCTTCAGCTTATACACTTTAGCATCCACAACATCAGGTCTTACTACTGCTAACTGTTGTGCTGGAATTGTAGAGGTATCTTTTTTCTGGATGTCTTTAGGTATTTCTGAAATAGTTGCACCTGTTGTTAATTTAATCATAATTCTACTTCCTCAAATTGAGTAGTTTCTAAAATGTCTTCGATTCCAACGTTACTATTTTTTAAATAATGGTAAACAGTTGTGAGTGAGCCATCAGGCATTTTCATAATTTCATCGCCCTTTACTTCTACAGATTTACCATTTTCATCTGCGATGGTGTACCTTTTCCCTTTTTGTTTTTGGAACTCAGTAAGTTCACCTTCTACACTAAGGATTGGGAAACGACTACCATCTCTGTAAACGGTAACACCCTTTAGTTTATTTTTCCATGCCTTTAGGTATACATCAGAGATAACTTCAGGGTTTACATCTTCTGGTAGATTGATAGTAGATGAAATACTATGATCCACATATTTTTGAATAACCCCTTGAATATCAACACGTTTTTCTGAATTGATGAGATGTGCAGTTCGTGAAAAGTATTTAGGAAGAACATCTTCTATATTCTCAGCGCTATCAACTTTTTCTTGAAGTCCCATTTTATCGATATATGCTTGAACGGTAGAGTGAAATACTTTGAAAAACTTATTACGACCTTGATCTAAAGATTCAGATCGACGAGTATAATAAATAGCAAAGATAGGTTCAACACCACCAGATACACCAATATAGTTTTTTTCTTCATTTTGGTATCCCAGCACAATATTTGAAATTGAACCGGTTGGCGCAATTGACATGATTGCAATATTACGGATACCATTTTCGCGAATCATATTCTGAGTTTCTTCACTAAGAGATTCTTGAATAAATGGACATTCCATGTAATTGTCTTCTTCATAAATTGGAGACGACCCTTTTTCAGCTGCCAATGATGCAGAAGCTTGGAATGATACATTTGTGATGAATTCCATTACTTTACGAATGAGCTCAATGCCTTCATCAGAATCATATGCAATACCCAATTGGTTTACCATATCTGCAATTCCCATTACACCTAAACCTAAACGGCGTGTTTCTTTGGCCGCGAGCCGTTGTTTTTCAAGGGCATTTAAATCTTCATTCCAGGTAACTACATTATCAAGGAATCGAACTAAAATGGCAGATGACTCAGCCAGTTGGTCCCAGTCTAAATAGGCATTGGCTTCATACCCATTAATTACAAAGCGAGATAGGTTTATCGAACCTAAGTTGCATGCACCACCATCCTCAAGAGGAACCTCTGCACACGGGTTTGTACAAATAATTGGTCTGCCTACATAGTTTGATGGAGAATAATTACTCATGGTAGTCCAAAAAATAATTCCTGGTTCAGCTGTTTTATAATTACCTTCAACAAATTGGTCCCAAATTTCACGAGCTTTCACCATCCGACGGACTTCATTCGTCCAGGGGCTATCAAAATAAAGCATAAAATCACCAGATTGACGCAATGCAATATCATAGTTTTTATTTTTAAGTTGAATTACATAATCACCGAAGATATCACGCTTCATACAATCCATCAAATCATCTTTTTCAATGGATTCACCAAACTCTTTAAAAATATAGTTTTTTAATTTTGTGAATGTATTGAAATTATTTAAAACTTCATATTCAGAGATAATTTTCGAGGGTATTCCGCTGGAATAGTGAATATTTTCTTCATCTTGCGGTGCACTCATAACTAAGTCTTTGTTGTTTTTTTTGTATACCATAAACTCAGTATCACCAAATTTACGTTGCTCATCAACGGACGACATAAACTCATCACTAGCCTTAATAGATATATTGGCAAATCGGACTTGAGTATTTTCCATCACTTGCTTCTTGATGGTTTGTAATTCTTCTTCATTAAACATGCCAGACCAATTGCACTGCTCAACAATTTGGTTTGTTACCCAGTTTGGTGTTTTCTTAACATTAATAAAATATTCAACGTCTGGATGTTTAACATCTAAAGTTAGCATCAATGCACCACGTCGACCACTTTGACCAATAAGACCAGTGGTTAGTGAATAGAGATCCATAAATGATACAGCACCTGTAGAACTGTCTGCCGCATTATGAACGACTGAATCACGTGGTCGCAGGGGGGTAATATCAACGCCTATCCCACCACCATACGAATATGTACGTGCACATTCAAAAGCCGCTTTATAGATTGAATCAATATCATCATGTTGAATCTTTGCAACAAAACAGTTGGCTAAAGTTTTGATTCTGTAGAGGTCTCCAGACCCGGCTAATACACGACCACCTGAAACAAAACGTCCTTCAAATAATTCTGTATAGAATTTTTCGGCATATTCCTTTTGTTTTGATTTACCACCTTCAACAGTAGCAATAAATGCGGCCAGCCGCTTGAATACATCTTCAGGTTGAGATTCAATATGTTCATTTTCCAAATTTTTTAAAAAATATTTTTTTTCATAAATACTTTTAGCTAATTCATTATTGCCCAAATAATCTCCGTGATATGGCAATTCATTACCCTGCTTTTCGGAAATATACTTGTATAGTTCCTTGTAAGCTTTGATGCGTGAAGTTCCCACGACTTTTGTGGTTTTCCCTTCATGACTAAACATCTTTTTAATTTGATTCATGCGTACTTCATCCTTACAAAAAGGTTGTTATTTACCCTAAGTTTTACGGGGCATCAGCAATTTAAATTGTCTCAAGACAACATAAATTGAGAATGCTTCCATTCCAATTTTCAAGTGATTTTCAGTACAACTTTCGTTGCGTTTTGCTCATCCAGAAGAGGCTCTGGATTTTGTTTATGTTATGTTGTTTCTCTCGTCGGTTGAGTCTAAGTAGGAAACACAACATATGCTGACCACGTATAAAAATATACTCTATATTGTGCAATGTGTGCAAAACTTTTATTACAATTTGTTACAAAAGTTGTTTGTTTTAGAGGAGAAAGAGTAAACATTCTTATTTAAGGTTAATAAGAAAATATTATAATTATAATATTTGGATTCCTCCTATAAAAATTAGGTCTATCTTCAGTAAATTTATTTGTTTATTTCCTTCGGCTAAATACTAATTTCAGGAGCTTATGCATGAGTAGTGCAAAATTAATTATTGAAAATCAAACTTTAGAATTACCCATTATTACTGGTAGTGAAAACGAAAAAGCCATTGATATTACCAAATTAAGAAGTACAACCGGCTATATTACAATGGACCCTGGATATGGGAACACAGGCTCTTGCATCAGTGATATTACATTTATTGATGGTGAAAAAGGTATCCTCCAGTATAGAGGTTATCCTATTGAAGAATTAGCAAAAGGTACTTCTTTTACTGATGTGGCCCACCTCCTTATATATGGTAATATGGATGAGTCGGAGGGAAAGTCAAATTTTAAGCAACAGATAAAGAAACATGCTAATATTCATGAAGACATGAAACGCTTTTTTGATGGATTCCCTTTAAGCGCACATCCTATGGCTATACTATCTTCTATGGTTACTGCTTTATCCGCATTTAATTCTGATAGTGATAGCCATGAATCTGAAATAATTGATTTAAATATTGCCAAACTTATTGCAAAAGTAAAAACTATTGCAGCCTATTCATATCGTAAATCTCAAGGGTTACCATTTTTATATCCAGATTCAAATTTGAATTATGTAGATAACTTCCTTCATATGATGTTTTCAGACTCTCAAGAAGAGTATCAGCAGAATCCCGTTATGTCAGAGGTATTAAATCTTCTATTAATTTTACATGCAGATCATGAGCAAAATTGTTCAACGTCCACAGTAAGAATGACAGGAAGTAGTCATGCTAATTTATTTGCAACAATTTCAGCAGGAATTGCGGCACTTTGGGGCCCCCGTCATGGTGGTGCAAATCAAGCTGTAATTGAAATGCTAGAGAGAATTAAACAAGATGGTGGTGATTATAAAAAATATGTGAATTTAGCCAAAGATAAAAATTCAGATTTTAAAATGATGGGTTTTGGACATCGTGTCTATAAAAATTATGACCCCCGTGCATCAGTAATTAAAGATGCTGCAAGTCGTGTACTAAATGCATTAGAAATTAATGACCCACTTTTAGAGATTGCACAAAATCTAGAACGGATTGCTCTTGAAGATGATTATTTTGTAGAACGTAAACTTTATCCTAATGTAGATTTTTATTCAGGCATTATCTACCGTGCTATGGGCATACCCACAAATATGTTTACAGTCATGTTTGCCTTGGGTCGTCTTCCTGGATGGTTAGCTCACTGGCGTGAAATGATTTTAGACCCCTCAGCTCGGATTAATAGACCTCGCCAAATTTATATTGGTGATACCAAGCGTTCATTATAAGGATATAAATGAAAGCCTATCTTGATTTAGTTGATCATGTGTTAGAAAATGGATACCGTCGTGAAAATCGTACAGGTACTGATACCATTATGTATTTTGGCTATCATTATAAAATTAATCTTCAAGATGGATTCCCCCTTTTAACTACCAAAAAAGTTTTTTTAAATTCGGTCATTCGTGAATTATTATGGTATCTTTCTGGGGAAACACATATTAGGGATTTACGCCAATATACCAAGATTTGGGACTCATGGACCTCTGAAGAAAAAAACTGGGATGTAGGGCGTATGTATGGCTATCAATGGGTAAATTGGGAAAAGTATATAGAAGACCCTGCAACGGGTCAATTTAAGCGAGTTTTTGTAAATCAAATTCAAGAAGTGATTGATGAAATTAAAAATAATCCAAATTCACGTCGATTAGTGGTAACTGCATGGAATCCCGCTGTATTGGATGAGGTAGCCCTACCCAGTTGTCATTCATTTTTTGTATTCAATGTAACCAATGGTAAACTAAACTGTCATTTAACCCAACGGAGTGGTGATATCGCGTTGGGAATTCCATTTAACGTGTCTTGTTATGCCATGCTTACACAAATGATTGCCCAAGAAACGGGGTTAGAACTGGGTGAATTTTCCCATTATATTAATGATGCCCATATCTATGTTGATCATGTGGATGGTTTGCGTGAACAACTAAAACGTGAGCCCAAGAAACTACCCACATTAGAAATTGCCTCAAAACCATTTTGGGATTTAACATTCGATGATTTCGCCATCAAGAATTATGAGCACGACCCTGCAATAAAATTCCCTGTGGCAGTGTAGATATGAACATCCACCTCATTTGGGCACAAGACAAAGATGGTGGAATCGGTATGAATAATGACTTGCCGTGGCATATTTCCGAAGATTTAAAGAATTTCAAAAAACTCACCTTAAATACACCCATCATCATGGGGCGAAAGACATGGGATTCCCTCCCCTTTAAACCATTACCCAAACGTCGAAATGTAGTATTATCTTCCCGATTAGTGGATGACGTAGAATGCTTTTCGTCTATTAAAAATTGTATAGATGGACTGTCAGATGAAACGGATATTTTTGTCATTGGTGGTGGACAGATTTATAAAGCATTTTATGAATATGCCCATCACCTCCATATAACGATTGTGGATGAAAAAACGGATGGGATTGATACTTACTTTCCTATTTCATTATCTAAAATTGAAGCATCTTTCAAACAGGAAAATTCTGAACAATTAACAGATAATGCCCAATATACTTATTGGACAAAAAAACTACTATCCAATAAAGACTAAGTAGGCTCCAAACATGGCCACCACGATGGATGAAATTCGTCGTTTGGTAAGTGGCTCACCCAAAAATATCCATGCGAAAATCAATATGAATATGGTTGCGGTCTGATTCAAAATACTTGAGATGGATGCAGTGGTCATTGACATCCCCATTACCCACATGGCGATACCTAAATAAGCAGCCAAAACCGAACTTACAATCAAGGGAAACCACAGTTTTCTATCTCGCAATGCGCCCAGAATATTTTGCCTCCGATTGGCGATAAGCATAATACTTCCTGAGACCAATACACCTGAAACCAAACGATAGCCGGCAATCCATAATTGTAAACCAATATTTTCACTCACCGTATTCAGAATGGGTTTAATCATGACAATTCCCAATGCCATCATGGCAATTGAGCCCACGCCATAGAATACTCCCTGTTTGAATCGTTTGCGATTTACGGGGATGTTTTGAATTTTTGTAGAGGCATATAAGACTGCGCCAATAATGAGAGCACCGCCCAATAATTGTGTGGATGTAAGGGATTCACCCAAAATGATGAATGCGAATAAAATGACAAATGGACTATAAACCGTATCCACAATGGCAGAAATTCCTGCACCCAAAATATTGAGGGAGTGTAGGAAAATAATATCTGCAATTCCAATGCCAATAATTCCGCTAATGGATAAGATGAGTAAATCTGAATTTGAAAATTGGGCATCGGGTATGAGGGGAACACCCATAATTAAACATGTAAGCATGAATAGTAATAGTCCAATAATACTTTTTACTGGATTTATCACCATGGGTGAAACGCGGTCACCAATTTTTTTGAAGATGATTATAGCCAATGCCCAAAATATGGCAGAGAGGAGTGAACATATTTCACCCATGTATGGAATAGTGGTCAATTATTACCTCAAAAATGAGGTGAAATTTGGGGAGATTTATTATTTATTGTATAATAAAATAATTTGAATTCTTCTAAGCCTCGTTATTCTGAAGCATGCTGAAGAATCTCAAAAGTTTGTGAAAGTGGAGAGTATTGAGATACTTCACTTCGTTCGAGTATGACAGTAAAAAATTATTAGTGGTTAAATTACTCACAACTATCTTGGCATGATTGCTGGGTATCAAATGCTTCTACGCCACAACAACCGGTGATGAATTCTTCGCATTGGCGAAACTAGTTTCGCCTTTCCATTAAATTATTTCATAAGCATCATTTTTTGAGTAAATGATTCACCATCAACCATGAGTCGGGCAATATACATACCGCTTGGTAAACTGTGGGTAGACCATGAAACTAAAAAT
>Ga0115000_10003088_pt1 | contig 14003 bp, 9 predicted proteins | sample ArcticOcean_MG_C_6_FD_89690 | JGI IMG/M metagenome (GOLD analysis project Ga0115000, IMG submission 89690) | Marine microbial communities from western Arctic Ocean - ArcticOcean_MG_CB8_128 | ecosystem: Environmental > Aquatic > Marine > Oceanic | place: Arctic Ocean: Canada Basin | collected...
AGTTATTGAATTCTTCTTAAGGTTCATTGGAGCCCCAGACTCATTAATAGAGTTTAATGAATATGTCTATACAGTCAAGGAAAAACTTGATATAAGTAAAGTAGAAACGGCTTTAGCTTACTTGGATAGTAGTGGAGGTGAAGACAACGAGAATAATAATTTTGACACCACATACTACCCAATAGATAAGGAAGGATACCCAAAGGTACTACGAAACACAGAGGAGTATTACTTCCAAATGCAGGGAGGGTGGTATAGAGAAACTAATTTTATAGGGGCGAATAATCCACATTTTGGTCCTTATGATGGGGGGCAGGCTTACTTTAATAAATTTAGAAGGTTTTCCGAATCAACGGGAGGAACATACTCAATACCTTCAGTAGTTTCGGGAACAGTACCAGAGAATGAATTAGTTCCATTATTAGTCTCAAACGGGGCGTCAACTCTTAATTTCCAATACATTACTAATAATTTAGGGTATGTTAATTCATTAGAAGCAGCAACACCGGGATTAGGTACTACGTGGTCAACGGTTAGTGACGCTATAACTTTAGGGCCAGCAGCTGTTTATGTTTTTGAACATATTGATGAAAGCATACCAGCAGATAAACAAAATTTGGCCAAAGCTCTTTATGACGCAGGATATGCTGTTTTAACTATAGGTAATTACGCAACTTCTTCTCTATTTCCCATTAGTGATACACTAATTCACAATAGTGGTGTTCCATGGGGGTTTGAACAAAATCCATTCGTCGATCCGTTAAATCCCTTAACTCAAGGATGGACTAATACAGCATCACTTAATACTACTGATGGTGTAGACATTACAACAGCTGGTTCAGATTCTACAATAATTTCCTATAACGCGATACCAAATAATGATAAGATTAATGTTGTTTCTTTATATAACGTAAATGGAGGTAGATGGATACATTGTCAAAACCCAAACTTATTTAATTCCCCCTCATTATTTACCAACATTATGGATTTCTTAACAATGAGAAATGAGAGTAATAGATATTATTTTGATTTTGATTGGTCTGAATTTTATGAACAAAACCTTGTTATGGGTAGTCCAGGTTTTGTGCTTTATCCACAAATCGACAATAAAAAATCTTGGGTTAATCAAAGTGGAACAACGATAAATTCACAAAGGGAGTGGGCACTAACCAAGTCTCAAGTGAGTTCTACAACAACTACTAGAGATACCACTTATTTCGTTGGTGATGATGAAAGATTGGTATTGAATACAAAAATGGTTGATTCTCATCTTAATATGGCAAAGGCAATTGAGACGGACATGTACAACTATAATAAACTAAGTGGATTCCCGATAACAATTAAATACGATTATAATCCTAATGTACATGAGAATTTATGGCCAGTAGTTGGTGAAAATGTAGCTACCTCTCGAGGTTATAATAGACAAAATTTAGGCACTAATATGTATTATGGTTCTTCCATGAGTGGTTCAGGTTTTGCCGTAAGTGCCACAACATTTGCACAATATTTAGATAAGGTAAAAACAGAGTTTATAAATGTAAAAAATAGAAAAACCATAGGAGGTGGAGGATTTGGATTCCAACCTAATTGGCCAGCGTATCCTTTGCTAAGAAATCTTTTTGAGTCATATGTTTCTGGAGGGACTTCTAGCAATACTTCTACCGCGATTCCAAATCCACCAGTTCCAGTGGCTCTGAATTACGGTAGTAATCAACTAACCTATAAGAGAATGTTAGGGTTTGTTAAGAAAATACAACCTTATTGGTCGCGATTACTAGAACAATTTATCCCAGCAACCACAATTATAGGAATGGGAACTAAACATTCAAATACAGTCTTTGATAGGCAAAAATTTGTCTATAAACATGGACAAAGGTCAGTTATTGATATGGATTCTACAAATAACCAGGAGTTAGATAGCCAATGGTATAAAAAACATAGGTTTATCGCTGTAGGTATAGGTCCTTGTGACGCAGGAACTCCAACCACCGAACCATTAACCCTAAGAGATAATGATGGTTCTAATGTTATAGGTAATGCTGGGTGTGGAACCGCGGCATCAGTTCTTGTAGTAGGTAAAGAGTATTATTTCAGAATTGGGACTAGATTCATGTCAGGAGAAGATGGATTATTACCAAATCAACAAAGGAGCTACTCTATAGGGGGGTCTATTGGAGATCCGTTAAATAATGGGGGATGTGCTGGTAACACTACTGTTGGAATGACAGCAATTGGATTTGCGGAAAGACAAGGTAAGATATATCTTAAAACCGCCATCTCTGGTAGTAAAGATGTAGAAATTCTAGTTTTCGGACCGGGTTTCTATGATGTTAGGTTTACACCACAAGCGGGGGCAAATAATTTACTCCAGATTAGTACAGATATTAACGGTTTAATAATAGAAAGTATAAAACTCTATAATGTAACAGATTCTACTTATATAGTAGATAATAATACTAGGAATGGAAACTTTACCGAAGGACTAGAATATGAAAGTTATGGAACAATGACCCAAAGTAGATTGAGATATTGGTCTGGACTAAGTTGTAGTGGAGCGCCCGCGGTATCAACAAAGAAATGGGAGATAGAAGCGTCCCCTATTTATATTTGGCCCGGTACAGATGGTACAGAATCAGTTACATTAGGAACAGATTGGTACTGTGAAGGGATTTTACCACATTGTGGACAAGCGTAAAATATTAAATTATGTTAAAAAAAGGAAAATTAGATATAAATGTGTCAATCACCACCAATTCAACAGCGGTAGGGTATGAAAGAGCGCCAAATGAGGAGGTTTTATTAGAAAAACAAACAGCCGCGTATAAAAGTGGGAGTGGTACTCTGGACAATAGAGTAAATAATGGTACATTAATACTTGGGCAAAATATTGAAACCGATGGAGTTGTGGGTAGGGTAGATAAAAAACTATATGGACAATCTTTAATGGGTATGATGCAAGTAAATAATAATAATGTTGTTAACACAATAAAAGGAACAGTAAATTCATCAACTTACTCAAATGGATAGATGTAGATATAAAACTTTATTAAGAGATTCAGCGAAATTAACAAGTAATTCTCAGTATACTAATCAGAATACTAGTTATTTACCTTTAGACGTATATACTTGCTATGACTATTTTCAACCACCATCATTTACCATGAGTGGTGCGACTAAACTTACGTCGGGTTGGCAATTCTATGACTACAACGCTAGTCCTTATACTTCTTTGAATATGTCTCCTCTTGGTACTGGACCTACTGGAGCTACTCAAAATTCAGTTTGGAATATGAGTCAATCGGCGGTAACGTTGGAATATTATCTTCCATATAATAGAATGAGTGGTTATACTGGAAAGTTTAGGAGTTCGGTTTACCAATTTGACGATAGTGTGAATGGTTTTACTTATCCACCTGTCCATCAAAAATACTTTAATAGTTTTCCTTTAATACCTGACTTAAGTTGTGAAGGACAAACGACTGCCACCACTTTTAGTGCATTTTTTAGTATATCCGCCACTTCGGTAAGTGCTACGACCATGGCTACCACACATACACAATCATGGTATTGGTTAGGACAGGATATCACGAGAGCTGATGGGTCAGGAGGACACCTAGAACCAACTTGGCCTGGTTTTTGGACAGCATATACCTTAACAAATCTATTTAATAATGTCTACATATCAACAGGGGGTACCATAGGAGGTGGGGCGAGTACAGGGACCACATACCAACAAAATATGGTGTATAAAATAGCCAATAAGAATGGATTTATAATTCCTACAAATAGTACAAATACACTTAATGAGGGTGTCACCGGTAATGCGGGTTATTGGCAAGATGGGGAGTGTTATATGACTGGAGTTACTTGGAATATGGCGGTTGGGGCAGGAAGGAATGGACCAACAGGGTTATTAAACTTATCGGGAGCGCCTCAATTAATTAGTTCTTCAGGTGGAACGTATCATGGATTTTATAGTGGTTTTGTAACTGGTAACGCTTATGTTTACACCGCATGTTGTTCAAGTAAGTTAGTAGATGTAATTAATAATGCAGCCTTAAACACTACTAGAGGAGAAGGAAGTGCCAGAGGAAGTAATAATTATTTGGTTAAAGGATCTTTTGTCTATTCGGGTGATGGTATGACAGAAGCTTGTTATTTAACTTCGGGAAACACCTATGATACCCTAATAGATAACCCTAATGAAGAAAATTTTGAAGGAATAAAAGAAAACTTCTACACTGATAATTTATATTATCCAGAAAAAGACTTTAGTTTTATTGCCGTAAGCGACCCACCAAGACCGGTAATAAAATATAGCACCGATACCCGCAATATAGACTCTGACGAAGTTAGTATTGACTCCTCTTCGAGTGGTACTACTAATGATATTGAGTTTGTTGTGGAAAGTTTACCTGTAACAAGTGAAGGACAATCAGCTTTCTACTTAAGCGAAGATCCAATTGGGGATGTAACATTAAGTGTCAATGGTGTGGTATTAAAAAATAATACAGAATTTACACAAGATAAAAGAGAAATAATAATACAAGTTATTGTAAAAGGTGGTAGCACTATTGATATAGAAACTACAGATGTTCTAGTCGTAGCATATGTTAAAGGAAACGGAGTACGAGGACTTATAACAGAAGGCGACACGGTACCATCCACAGGGGTTGTAACAGGTGGAACAATACCATATACTAATAATACATTGTACAATAAGTTTAACTATAACACTGGACAAACTACATATGAATATTACACCAATCAACCACTAAGCTCTTCTAAACAAAGTGATTTAGGGAATCTAATAGTTTTGGTTAACGGTGTTAGACAAAAACCTAATTTTGATTTTTACCGTTCAACAACTAATAATAGATTAATAATATTTAATCCAAATATTTCACTAATAGCGGGAGACGCGGTCAACCTATTCTACATAACAAACTTACAAGGTGAGAACAATAGAAGTCTAGGTTCTCAATATAGAACAATAACTTGGACCGTGTCACCAACACCTAGTACACCGCAAGGATATTTTGATGTTCAGGTAACAAATAGTGCGGATACTAGTTTTATTTCGGCCAGCTCATATAACACAGCATCATACGTAAGTGGTAAGGGAGAATACAATACGCGAATTGGGCCCTTCAATACTCTAAATCAGAAGTATTTATATAGGGTTGTTAATAATCGGTCTTATATTGGAGTTAGTGGTTCGACTTTTACAACAACGGCGGCTAGTTTAACTAATAAGTTTGATACGGATAATCCGTCATTATTGAGTTACTAGAAATATTGTAAGTTAATATTTATAATAAAATGAAAGATAACATATTAAAGAAAATAAATTAAAATGGGATATATACAAAAAGATAATGTTGCATATGTAAGTGCAAAACTAACAGATTATGGTAGAAGACAACTAGCCATAGGACAATTAAATTTTTCTTACTGGGGTTTTGGGGATTCTGAGATAGACTACGGTAGTTTTTCTAACACATATAGTTGGTCAGACGTGGTAGATCTAGGTAACCTAGAGATTTTAAGACCCTCGGATAAACCAGCGGGGGTTAAGTATCCATTATTAAGAATAGCTGGAAATAGTGGAAGTACGTATAGTGCAGTAAACAGTGTGGATCTTAACGAAACGGTAATTAATAACCAAGCTGTACTTAGAGGATTTTTTACTGGAGAAACAAAGGCAGCAACAACATATCCAGAGCGTAAATATGATTACTCACTTAGAACGGCAACAACTTATACAAAAGCAGTTGGGAAATGTAGTATGCAGGATTTCTTCAAAACGGGATCCAATCTTCCTCAAGACCCACTTTCTCCAGCTACTGGGTATCAAGTAAATCTAGGACAAACTGGTGGTATAACAGATGTAAGTGTAAATGGGGTAGAACCAGTAGTAGGAGACTTTATGTTATTATGCCCAGGAGAATTCAATATTACCACTGGAACGGTAGGTGATGTGGCGGCAGGTGGAGGACCAGGACCAGGACATGTAGCTTCTGCATATCCAGGACCTTATTTATGGTATAGGATATTTGAAATAGTATCAGGAACCCTAGCAGGAAACGATCTAAAAGTTACAGTAGATAGATCATTTCCACAATTTACCGGAACTACAGGTCCTCAAAGTTACAGAGACTCTACAGTGATGTTCTATCAAGGGAATGACCCAGTCAACACCTATTATGGAACAGGTACAACAATACCATATTGGAATGAAATGAGTTTAACTTTTGATAGTAACTGTGATGTGTCAGTGACGGATGTAAAAATTTGGAATATGAATATTCCATGGACACAGACCGTGGCAGGACTGACAGCGTCAACTCATGGAACTTATGCTGCTTTTGGTTCCACTGGATATACAGGAACAAAAGAATATCTTAATTACACAGTGCCAACAGATTCAGAATCATATGGTGGATTAGTTGATGACTATAGACAAAAGTCGATTGCTGTCATACATTATAGTAATAATTCTATTTCTAACTTTTATGGTGAAGGATTCTATTGGAATTCTGATGGTACCAATAATTTTGAGTTAACAATGCCAACTATTATGTATAATTACACAGGAAATACAACGATGGGACTTTTATTAACAGGAGAAACACGAACTACTCCAAGAACAATGACATCAACGTATAATTCTAATAGTGAGATAGATTATTTCCAATTACACACTTCTGGTGGGACGACTGGAATCAACACTCCTTATTATACTCAACCAAAGAGTGTAGGTAAAATATTTCCTGAGTTAAAAATGGCTGTTATTGATGATGAAGAAATAGTAGCTGCGTTATCCTATAAATCTAATAGAAACTGGACATTACCTAGTTTAGAGGCTAGTTATTACTCACCTTCTGGTTCTACATCTTTAATGTCTTCGGGAGACCAACTATGGGTTAGTTACTTGTTTTCTACTCTAACTGGGTATACCACAGGGTTACACTGTAACAAATATACTTTTTTATCAGAGAACTCGACTAACTGTACTGATTGTGATGGTAATGGTAAAAACGTAAGAGTAAGTTTTCCTTATGGTAGTTTACCGTTTATGAGAAGAGGAGGGATGAATTCTACTTTAGGAACTCCTGGTGCAGATGATGATGCAACCACTAAGTATATTGGTTGGGACGCTGTAGGATTTGACTTATTAGTACAAAAAGTACAAAATAATGAACAACCAGATCCCGCCGCTTGGAGAAGAATTCCAGTAGCGGTAAATTCAGTAGGTACGTCAATATATAATACACATAATGGTGTAAATTGGGTTGATTACGAAATTCTATATAATTCTGAATTTATCATTACAAATGAGTATTATGATTCAGTTACTGGAAACTACGCACCGGATGGTGGTAATTATAGTCTACGTGATTGGATAATGATGCCAACTTTAACAGACTTAACAACATCACCAAACATTCCAGGTGGTGATGGTAATACAACTTTAACTTTTGGAGATGAAAGATTCTTCTTTGGTAATGTTGATACAAATATTAAAGCAACTGTATTTAGAAGTACTTTCTCATTTACCGCAGGAGCAGGAGAATTTAACACTTCACAAAATCCAACATTCGCTACAGGTAGTGCAGTTCCGTCGCATAATGTTAGAGTAGCAGAAGTGGCGGTATATGACACTAACTATAAAGAAGTAATAATGGGTAAAATTAGCAATCCAATTGAGAAATCATTCGGTGACCAATTTACCTTGGTAATGGGATTAGATTTTTAATAATGGGATTTGCGACAGGAAATACTAATAGTTTTAATGTTTATCTTACTCCGATGGCTCGCAAAAGATTATACACAGGAGTAGGGGGAGATATTAGTTTTAAGTATTTTAGTTTGCACGATAGTGATATAAATTACACTAAATCTGCATCTACTGCTGTTTTAAGTGGAACTCCAGCGGGTCTTTATAATAAAGTACCTGATTTAAGAGGAGAAACACAAACCATAGGGATAAATGGATGTGCTGTAGAACAATTAGAAGATTTCGTTATTAGAGATAATAATGATTTAAGTCCTTGTCCATCTGGTCTTAGTAGAAATGTTAATGGAGATTGTGTCGATTTACGTTATGTAAGACAAAGAACAAGAGAAATAACAAGAAAAAGAATAAATAATAATTTTACAACCACTAATTCTACCACAGGTCGTCCTTCAAATGTAAGAAGCGCTTCAGGTATAGGGGGGTCTTCGGGAGGAGGTTATTAATAATATTAAATAAAAAATTATATAAATGGGATTTTTACCATCAGGGAGTACAACAAATGCAGTCACCATCAATGTAAAACTTACTAAAAAAGGTAGGGAAAAATTAGTATATGGTACTGGTACTAATATTAGATATTTTACACTACATGATGAAGGTATTAACTATACCTCTTCAGCTAAACCGGTTAGAGGAGAAGTTCCCTCCGTTGCGGGAAGTAAAAACACAAACATCGCAATTGCTGATGGGATGGGGTTTAGGGACATTATATTGAAAGATGTACCAAACAACATGAATAGTCTTATTAGACAAACTGGAGTTAGGAAAGTTAAAGCGAGACCTTCATCTAAAGGATGGGGAGCCTTATTAGGTTTAACCGCAGATACGGCAGGTTATAATAAATTAAACGTAACAGTTAATCTGGATTACGCACTTAATTTTATGTATTGGCAAGCACAACAAATAGAAACACAACAAACTTTAGATTATAGTATATTCTATGAAACAAATAACCATCCCGCATCATCAATCAGAGATGGATTTTTGAATTTCTTGGATAATATGGTAGTTGATACAGACGATGAAAACACCCAGGTAACTCTAGACACCGAAAAAGATGATATTGATATCTGTTTTCTTGGTGAAAATGATAGAATACTCACTACTAGTGTTAACAAATATAGTTCTGATTTACAGAAATATATTTTAATGTCTAAGGAGATGTTATATAATAATGGAGGGAGTCCTATTAATGCAAGTTACATCGAAAATTCGATAGATAGCCCATTCAAGTTTGCCTTCTCTTCAGGAAGAGACACAAACCAATATACTGAATCCATTACTAAATTAACAAATGATCCACCACAGAAAAAACAGAATGGTAAGTTGTTTGGAGGGGCAGGACAATGGGGGGTAACCCTAGGTATGACAGATTTCGTCTATGGTATAAGAAGAAGAGATTGGTTTAATGACACTATTGATGGATCCTTTGACTCTGGTATTGTACAAGGAAACGGTTCCCAATCACCAATCATAAATTACTTTGACATGGTAAGTTTTATGGATGGTCAGAACGCTATTAATACAGATTATGATTTTATTGAGGTAGACCCTGGAAGTTATGAAGGATTAAATATCCCAGTAGCGGTTACAAATAACTCTACTATTGTTCCTCTTTATCCAGGGATTTCGATTATAACTAATCACAATAGAGCATTTTATCCACGAACACGAACAGGAAGTTATCCATTAGCAATACCGATACTAGAGACATGTTCTTTTGGGACCAAACCTATATCAGTACAAAATGATATTATTGAATCTTTTTTCAGAAAAACTACTCTTTCACCTTACCAATTCACAAGTAAAGATGGTTCTGATAACTATAGAACAACATTATCATTAATCGCTAAACCTAGGAATATAACAACTTCTCGTTCTAATCCAGTTAAAGACGCGGAGATAACAATAACTTTTAAGTACAACAAGGCAGTCGCAGAAGATAGAACAATTGATTGGAGTCTTTCACAATTCAACAGTAGTTACGGATACAATAGTTTTGTTGTTAAAGAAAGATTTGATAATGAAGTGGCACACTAAATAAAAAATTATGGCAATATTATATAGAATACCGACATTTAACTCAGGAGATTATAAAAATCTTAATGCTTATTTTGACGAATCAACTACTAGAGGACAAGTACAATATAAATTAAATCCTAAGGTAGAAGTAACAGCAGAGGATGGTGTTTACACAACTATCCTAGGTGGTCTTACTACGGATAACCCATATGCCGATTACACATCCGCTTATGTTAAAACATTTATAAATTTACCTTTTAAGAGTAATGTTGAGTATGACTCCTCTTTAGGGGAAATAACAACTAATAGACAAGGGGTAGTAATGAATCAAACACCATCTAATGAGAATAATCCAGTATATATGGCTCAACCTACTTACTTAGCGGCGATGCCTGGAAGAGATACTTTGGTTTTAGATCCTAAAACTAAAATGCTAACAAATACTAGAGTGGCACAAGGTGGAATCACAAATAACAACACAAGAAATAACCCAAATTCTGGAACAGTAAGACAAAATACGACAACCGGAAACAGGAGTACAGGAGGAGGATATTAAAATAAAAAACTATGGCAATTAATACAGGATTTTTCAAACAAGTAGAGGATGGTTCCTCTGTAATAAAACCAATAACAGTGAATACTAATAGTGTTACAAATAGTGGAAAGGCTTGTAAGTTTTACGTAGCTGACAGAAGGAACTTAACAAATTCACAGAATAATATATTCATGACAATGAATTTACCACTTACTCCGACGCAACAAACAGTATTCCAAGGAAATTTTGCAACTGGAACAACTTATAACTTTTCAGGGACTAGTGGATTTAATCAAAACGTAATCATCTACACCCCAATCACTGGAACTAGTTATGGGGAGTTAGTAGTGGGACATTCTATACATATGAAAATACCAGTGGTGAAGCAAGCCTCAACTTTTGGTACAATTGGAACTCCTGGAGAGTTAAGTTGTGGAATAATTCCTTGTGTCGAAACAATAGATATATATGGTTCTTATGAGTATCAAGGAGGGTACCAAAATAGTTTTGATAACTTAACCTCAGAAAGTAGTATTAATGCAGTAGAATTTGGTCAACCAATCTACAATATTAATAACGAACTTATTAATTATAATCCTTATAAGAGTAATGTTGTATTTTTATTCTCAGATTTTGTTAGAAGACCAAATAACGATCCAGCTAAGTCTTGGGCAACACAATCGGCTAATGCTTTAATAAACACTAATAAGGTTTATAAAGACGGTAAAGAGGCGTTTAACTATGAATCACTTAATTTAACAGGAAGAGATAAAATAGATGTTCCAGTTGGATTGTGTATGTTAGACGCTGGTTTTTGTGCTATTACTCATCCCTATATTGTTGATATTATGGCTTTAACAGCAGGAACTGTAACAGGAGCAGGTTTTGTAACTCCTACTGATGGTACTTACGCAGGACCAGGAAATTTATATTCTGATAATGGAGCATCAGGTGAGGCAGTAGGTAATGCGTGGGCAGCTGCCAATTCAGCATCTAATTACGGAGATACAAACTTCTTACCTCTTTTACCTATTGGAGGTGCAAGTGGGTCCTCCCCATGGATACCAGCACCAATATTTCCGACAGGATGGAGTAATCAAGGAGATAGTGGAACACCATTTACTGCTGTTTATTTTACAGGAGGAACGGATAATGGAGGGACGGCAGTTCAAATAACGGATGTTTCAGCGTCAACTTCATTCCGAACAATTAGTACTGACTATATACAAAGTATAACTTGTGTTGCTGAATCTGGATCTTGGGGGACTTCGACTAACCCAACATGGATAGAAGAGTATTCTGAATCGGGTTCTAATAATGCAGGGGTGTATGTAACTAAGATCGGTTTATGGGATGAAAACTATAATCTATTAGGGGTGGCAGTACCAGATGTGCCGATATTAAAAACTCAGACACAATATTTAACAGCAACTCTTAACTTAACTAGATAAACAGCTTATATTGGTTCTATGGAAAAAAAGAACACTATATTAGGATTAGATATATCCACAAAGACAATAGGGGTTGCCTTATTTGAAGAAGATGGAAATTTACTTGAGTTAACACATATCTCTCCAAGACCTAAACCAAAAGCAGAAACTAAAATTGGTGAACTAATAGGAAAGGCCGAAATATTTAAGATATTCATTGAAAAATATAGAAACTTAAATGTAACTACGGTGATTATTGAAGAACCTTTACTTAGAAGTAATAATGTAAACACAGTAGGGGTTTTATTAAGATATAATGGTATGATTTCTAAAATATGTTATGACATCTTAGGAGTTACCCCATCCTATATTTCTACCTACAACTCCAGAAAATTTGCATTCCCAGAACTTATGGCTTCAAGAAAGAAAGGATTAAAACCAGTTCTTTTCGGAGGATATGACACTAAAAGCGACAAAAAAATGATAGTTTGGGAAAAAGTTGCTTTACTGGAACCACAGATAGTTTGGTTATACACCAGAAACCAAACCCTTAAAAAAGAATCTTTTGATATGACCGATGCATATGCATGTGTTTTAGGACATATGAAACAAGAAGGTCTTTGGTCTTAATTGACATAATCATTACATATTAGTATCTTTAATTATGGGGAATGAATTCATAATTGACATTCTAGATGAAATTCTAGGCGAGAGAATGAAGTCTAACGAAGGTAAACAACAAGTTAGCTATGACTGTCCTGTTTGTTCTGAAGATATAAAAGGACTAAACAAAGGAGACGGTAAAGGTAATTTTGAGGTTAACTATCGTTTGGGGGTATATAAGTGTTGGGCTTGTAGTGAAACACATGGTACTCACGGAAGTCTTAGAAAGTTAATGAACATTTACGCACCTAAGAGGATAAAAGATAGATACTTTTCCTTAGTAGATGGTAGTGACTTTGAATATTCCGAAGCTAATATAGTAACTGAAAAAATTGGATTACCTAAAGAATATATTCCTTTAAGTAATAATATTAAGGAAGATTATCAGACGATAAAAGTAATGAGATATCTAAAGAGCCGGGCCATCACCAAAGAAATAATATCTCGAAATAGAATTGGGTTTTGTAAAGATGGTAAATATTCAGGAAGAGTTATTATCCCCTCCTACGATAAGTATGGTGAGCTAAATTACTTTATAAGTAGAAGCTATGTTAATCATAAAATGAAGTACCTCAATCCAATAACTTCAAAAGAGGATATAATATTTAACGAAGACAAAATAGATTGGAATAAAAATCTATTTCTAGTGGAGGGAGTCTTTGATTCTTTATTTATACCTAATTCGATACCAATGCTAGGTAAGGTTATGAGTGATAAGTTATGGGAAGTTATATACAAAAAGTTAACTAAGAAAATATTCATTGTTCTAGATTCGGACGCTTGGAATGATGCAATAAAATTATATAAAAAATTAGATGGTGGTAAATTAAAAGAAAAGGTCTTTTTAACAAAAGTTCCTAATAACACTGATGTTGCAGATATTGTAAAGGAACATGGGATTATGGAACTAAAGAAAGTTTTATTATCATCGGGTAGATTAAAAGAAAGTACACTATAATGGAATTAATAAGAGAATTGGCTAAGTTTAATAATATCAAATACTATGATAAACCACACAAGTATTATATAGATGGTGAAGAACTAACCTCCGTCACTACATTCATTGGAAAATTTAAGGAAAAATTTGATGAAGAATATTGGTCTAAAAGAAAAGCCAAAGAAAGAGGCATAACACAAAAAGAAATATTGGCAGAGTGGAAGAATAAATCACTAACCTCAACAGAGAAAGGGACAGCATTTCATGAGTACGCCGAGAATTATTTAACCAATAGAATATTTCCATTTCCACAAGAACAAATCAATAATGTTTTAGGTGAGGGAAATGACGTTAAAGAAAGATTTGATAAAATAGTGATTCTTTTTGAGGAGTTCTATAAACAATCATATGGTAAATTGATACCGATTAGAGCTGAATTAGTTGTAGGCGATAAGGAACTTGGTATCTGTGGAATGGTCGACCAACTATTCTTCAATGAAAAATCGGGTAAGTTAGAAATATGGGATTGGAAAACTAATAAGAAAATAGATAAAAAAAATAGATGGCAACAATTCAAAGAACCAATATCTCATCTTGATGTTTGTGAATTAA
>Ga0115000_10003090_pt1 | contig 14001 bp, 23 predicted proteins | sample ArcticOcean_MG_C_6_FD_89690 | JGI IMG/M metagenome (GOLD analysis project Ga0115000, IMG submission 89690) | Marine microbial communities from western Arctic Ocean - ArcticOcean_MG_CB8_128 | ecosystem: Environmental > Aquatic > Marine > Oceanic | place: Arctic Ocean: Canada Basin | collected...
AAACTAAAAGAATTAAAATAGTAAAAATAATTCTATTTTTTAAATCATTGTCCTTAGACAAAAACCCTGGATTTTCATTATTTTTATTCATTTTATAAACAGAGTTAAATTTTATTTGATTAGGATAACTTTACCACCAAGTTTTTCTATTTTTTCTTTTGCAGAATTTGAAATAAAATCTACCTCTACGTCAAACTTTGATTTTAAATTTCCGGTCCCTATTAATTTAATCTTTTTAAATTTTTTTTTAATCAATTTTGACTTTATAAGACTTGAAAGATTTATCTTAGTGTTAACTAAATCTTCCTTTTTTTCAAAAAACCCTTGTAATTTAGTCAAGCTAACTTCTGCAATATTTTTGTTCCCAAAACTTTTAAATCCACGTTTTGGCAATCTTCTATAAAGAGGCATTTGACCTCCTTCAAAACTTTTTATGGCGACTCCAGATCTTGATTTTTGTCCTTTATGGCCACGTCCGCAAGTTTTTCCTTTTCCAGATCCTATTCCTCTACCTAATCTTTTTTTTCCCTTTTGTTTGTTTCGGAGTTTTAAATTATTTAATTGCATTTAATACCATTATTGTTTTTTTTTCGTAATTTCACTAATATTTTTTCCACGAAATTTTGCTATTGATTTAGGGGAATGTTGGCTTGTAAGTCCCTTTAGGCATGCACGTAAAACATTTAAAGGATTTTGTGAGCCAAGTGATTTAGCTACTATATCCTTAATACCTAATACTTCACAGGCAGCTCTAATAGGGCCACCAGCAATAATGCCAGTACCAGATGGTGCGGCTCTTAGTAAAACTTTACCAGCTCCATCCTTACCTAGCACATCATGATGAAGTGTTCTTCCATCACGCAATGGTATTTGATGAAGATTATTTTTTGCCGTTAAGGTTGCTTTTTTAATCGCAGTAGGAACTTGTTTAGATTTTCCGTGACCAATCCCAATAGATCCTGATGAATTTCCAACAACTACTAATGCTGAAAATGCAAATCTTCTTCCTCCTTTAACAACTTTTGTTATTCTATTAATTGAAACTAATTTATCTTTAAATTCTGAATTTTCCATAAGTATATTAAAAAATTAATCCATTTTTACGTAAAGTGTCAGCAAAAATTTTTATTCTACCGTGATACCTATAAGAACCTCGGTCAAAATAAACTTTAGTAATTTTTTTTTCTAGGGCTTTTTTAGCTAGAATTTCTGCAATATGTGCTGATAAATCAGCTTTTTTCATTTTGTTATCTTTTTTTCCTTTTGTTGATGATGCCGAAACTAGTGTAGAACTATTGGTATCATCAATAATTTGAGCAGAAATATTTTTAAGAGATCTACATACAGAAAGTCTATATCTATTTTTGTTTACTGCCTTGAGTTTTTTTCTTACTCTAAATTCCCTTTTTTTTATAGATAGGTTTGTCATTTATTTTTTCTTACCCTCTTTTCTAAATACAAATTGCCCTCTTTCTTTTATCCCTTTGCCTTTGTAAGGCTCAACAGGTTTAAGTAATTTTATATCGGAAGCAACTTTACCAACTAATTGCTTATCTGTCCCTGTAATTTTTATAATTGTATTTTTCTCTATGTTAATTTTCACTTCTGATGGTATTTTAAATTGTTTGTCATGACTAAACCCAAGTTGAAAATTTATAACATCACCCTTTAACATCGCTCTAAAACCTACTCCGTTTAACTCAAGAATTTTTTCAAAACCGGTTGCTACTCCTATAACCGCACTGTTTATCAGACTTCTTGTAGTTCCCCACATTCTTTTTGAGGTTTCGTTTTTATTTATTATTTTTAAAATAAGTTGATTGTTTTCTGAAATTGAAGCGGAAAATATTTTTTCATTTATACTAAGTTGTTTAGAACCTTTGGGACCATTTAAAGTTAATTTACCATTATCAATTTTAACAGTAGTATCTTTGGGTATTGCAATAGGTTTTTTTCCAAGTTTTGACATCAGTTAAAATACTCTACAAAGTATTTCCCCTCCTATATTTTGATTTCTTGCTTCATGATCAGTCATTATTCCTTTTGATGTAGATACTATAGCTAGACCAAGTCCGTTTTGGATCTTAGGAATACTGCTTGCTTTAGCGTAGATTCTTCTGCCAGGCTTTGAAATTCGTTTTATTTCCTTAATTACTGCCATTCCATTACTATATTTGAGTTCAACAGATATATTAAATTTTTTCTCTTCATTTGTTAAAGGTTTGTAATTAGAAATAAAACCTTCTTGTTTAAGAATATCCAAGATTTTTGTTCTAAACTTTGAATTTGGTACAGTAACATTATTTAACTGTCTCATTTGAGCATTTCTTATTCTTGTTATCATGTCGCCTATAGGGTCTGTCATTGTCATGCTATATACCTCTCATTTTTATCACCAACTCGATTTAGTCATTCCAGGAATTTTGCCAAAAGCTGCTAATTCTCTTAGAGCAATTCTTGAAATCTTTAATTTTCTATAAACACCACGCGGTCTACCGGTAATTTGGCATCTGTTTCTAATTCTTGTTCTTGAAGAATTTCTTGGAAGTTTTGCCAATTTTAATTGTGCGTCAAACCTTTCTGTTAAAGGTAATTTTCTATTTTTTATTATCATTTTAAGTGCATTTCTCTTAGATAAATATTTTTTAGCTAACTTAATTCTTTTTAGATTTTTTTGTACTGCGCTAGTTTTTGCCATTTTAATTCACCTTATTCTTTTTTATAAAAGGAAAGTTCATCTCCTCAAGTAGAGCAGCTTTACTTTCGTTGTTATCTCCTTCAATAACTATTGTTATATCCATACCTCTTATCTTATCAACCTTATCAAAATTCACTTCAGGAAAAATTATATGTTCTTTAATACCAAAACTATAATTGCCAAACTTGTCAAAACTTTTTGTACTAAGTCCTTGAAAATCTTTAATTCTAGGCAAAGCAATATTTACCAGTCTGTCTATAAATTCATACATTTTTTTTTTTCTTAAAGTAACCTTTACACCAGCTGTCGTTCCTTTTCTTGTTTTAAAATTTGAAATAGATTTTTTAAACTTAGTCACAATTGGTTTTTGACCGCTAATCAATGACATGTCATCTAGGCAACTTTGAACTTTTTTCTTATCAATACTGTCAACACCAAGACCCATGTTTAGTATAACTTTAGATACTTTTGGTATCATTAGTTTATTTGAAATAGAAAATTTCTTCTTTAAATTTTCAACTATAATTTTATCATACTGCTCTTTAAGTCTTGGTATCATTTACTTTTTTCCTTTTCTTTTACATTCTTTGTATCTAAACTCTTTAAATTAGATATATGTATAAAACTTTCTTTTGAAATAATCCCACCTTTTTTTTCTTTTGTAGCTTTTTCATGTTTTTTAATTATGTTAATCCCCTTAACTTTAACTTTATCTAGCTGTCTCAATATCTCAATAACCTCACCTTTTTTTCCTTTATCTTTTCCACACAAAACTAGAACCTGGGTTCCTTTTTTTATCATTTTATAATACCTCCGGAGCTAAGGAAATTACTTTAGTTTGTTTTTTTGAACGCAGTTCTCTAGTAACCGGTCCAAATATTCTTGTTCCAATAGGTTCGCCTTTATCGTCAATAATTACAACAGCGTTATTGTCAAATCTTACTGAGCTACCATCATTTCGAAATATGGGATATTTTGTTCTTACTACAACAGCTTTATGGACAGCACCTTTTTTAACTTTTCCATTTGGTATAGCATCTTTTATACTCACAACAATACTGTCACCTACGTACGCATATCTTCTTTTAGAGCCACCTAAAACTTTTATTCATTCAACAGTTTTAGCGCCAGTATTGTCAGCTACGTTTAATTCAGTTTGAACCTGTATCATTTAATTACTACTTCCCAGCGTTTTAGTTTAGAAAAGGGTTTTGCTTCAACAATTGAAACATTGTCTCCAACTTTAAATTTGTTTTTTTCATCATGAGCATGATATTTTTTTGACTTTGTTATGACTTTTCCATAGAAAGGGTGGGAAAAACGTCTTTTTACCAAAACTGTAATGGTCTTACTGTTTTGATCTTTTATAACTTTTCCGTTCAGTATTTTTTTACTCATATTAATTTTTTTTATTTAAAGATGTTAAGTGTTGAGCTACCTCTCTCTTTAGTAGAGAAACTTTAGCTGTATCTTCAAGTTGATTGTTCACCTTTCTAAATCTTAGATTAAATAAATCTTTCTTTAATGAGTTAACTTTTTTAGTTAATTCATCTTTGTTTAATTTTTTTACTACTTTATTTTTCATTAGTTAAAATCTCTTTATAAATTTTGTTTTTATAGGAAGTTTTGTAGAAGCTTTATACAAAGCTATTTTAGCGACACTTTCAGTTACACCATCAATCTCGAAGATTATTCTTCCAGGTTTCACTCTGCAGACCCAATATTCGGGCGCCCCTTTTCCTTTTCCCATTCTAACTTCAACAGGTTTTTTTGACACCGGTATATTTGGAAATATTCTCAACCAAACTTTGCCAGTTCTTTTCATATAACGTGTTAAAGCAACTCTAGCAGCTTCAATTTGTTTAGAAACTATTCTATCTGGCTCTAAAGCTTTTAAGCCATATGTGCCATAGTTTAAAGTATGGCCTCTCCCAGCAATTCCATGAATTCTGCCTTTGTGAGCTTTTCTATATTTAGTTCTTACGGGTTGTAACATATTTTATTTTTTTTTATCTTCCTTTTGTTTTTTTTCCTGCATAAAAATCCCTTTATAAATCCATACTTTAATTCCAATTATGCCATAAGTGGTTAAAGCTTGAGCTTCAGCATAGTCTATCTCGGCTCTAAGAGTGTGCAATGGAACGCTACCTTCTCTAAGCCATTCTGTTCTAGCGATTTCATTTCCACCCAACCTACCACTTAAACAAACTTTAATACCTTTACCTCCCAGTCGAAGAGCTGATTGCATACCACGTTTCATAGCTCTTCTATATGCTATTCTTTTTACTAATTGCTGTGATATATTTTCTGCTACAAGATATGCGTTCAATTCAGGTTTTTTTATTTCTTTAATGTTTAAACTTACTTCGCTACTAGATATTTTTGACAGATTTTTTTTAATCTTATCAACATCAGAACCTTTTTTTCCTATAACAAAACCTGGTCTTGATGTTAAAATTGAAACAATACATTTTTTCGCTGTTCTTTCTATTATAACTTGCGATACCCCTGAATTAGTAATGTTTTTTTTTACATATTCTCTAATTCTAAAGTCTTCTACTAAAAGATTCCCATAATTATCTTTTTTTGCAAACCAAATTGAATCCCAACCTCTATTAATATTTAATCTCAACCCTATTGGGTTAGTTTTTTGTCCCATGTAATTCACCTTTAATTTTTGTTTTTTCTGATAAAATAATTGTAATATTGGCATAAGGTTTTTTAATACTACTAGCTCTTCCTTTTGCTCTTGGTCTAAATCTTTTAAGCACAATAGATTTGCCTACATAAGCTTCTTGAACATAAAGATTGTCAATATCATACTGATTGTTATTTTCGGCATTTGCTACTGCGGATTGAACAGTTTTTTTGATATCATGTGCTATTCTTTTTCTTGTAAACGTCAAATCTCGAATTGCTATATCCACTTTTTTCCCTCTAATATTTTTTAATATTACATTAATTTTCCTTGGACTCGATCTAACGTTTCTATTTATAGCCTTGACAATATTTTTATTTTTTTGCATTACTTGCTCCAGAACTTGTTTTGCTTGAGCTAGATGTCGATGCACCTGCTGCAGCTTTTTTATCAGCTGGTGTATGACCATTAAACGTTCTTGTGGGTGAAAATTCACCTAATTTGTGACCAACCATTTCTTCTGATATTTTAATAGGTATAAACTTTTTCCCATTATAAATTAAAAAACTTAGGCCTACAAAATCTGGAATTATTGTCGATTTTCTTGACCAAGTTTTTATTGGTTGTTTTATAGTTTCATTTTTCATCTTTTCTACTTTTGCAAGTAAACTAGGTTCAACAAATGGGCCTTTCCAAATCGATCTTGACATAATTTTTTATTTTTCTATTTCCTTTTTGTTCTTCTTGATATTATAAATTTATCTGTTCGTTTATTTTTTCTAGTTTTTAAACCTTTAGCACTTTGTCCCCATGGAGAAACAGGGTGTCTACCTCCTGATGTTTTTCCTTCACCACCACCGTGAGGGTGATCAACTGGATTCATTACAACTCCTCTAACAGAAGGTCTTTTGCCTTTCCATCTGTTTCTTCCAGCTTTACCTATTTTAATATTTTGATGGTCTGCATTTGATGCGGTTCCAATTGTTGCTCTCGCAGAGCTTGGTATCTTTCTAGTTTCACCAGATGATAATTTTATTATAGTGTAGTTATCAACAGATCCTGATACCTGGGCATAAGCTCCAGCTGATCTTGCTAATTTAGCTCCACTGTTGTTAGACATTTCTATATTGTGGATGTTTGTGCCAGCAGGTATATCGCTTAATGGCATGCAATTTCCAATCTTAATATCCTTGTTTCTTCCTGAAACAACTTCATCTCCAACTTTAATTTTATTTGGTGCTGTTATATAATTTTGAATTCCATCTTCATATTTAATTAAAGCCACATATGCTGATCTATTAGGGTCATACTCAATTCTTTCAATTTTAGCTGTTACATCATCTTTATTTCTATAAAAATCAACTATTCTATATCTTTTCTTATGACCGGCCCCTTGTCTTCTGGAGGTAATTCTTCCTAAATTATTTCTTCCCCCAGTAGAAGATTTACCGATAGTTAAAGATTTTAAAGGTTTTCCTTTCCATAAATCACTCTTGTCAACGAGTACAGTTCCTCTTACGGATTTAGTGTATGATTTAAAAGTTTTTAGTGCCATGAATTAAATTCCTGTTGATAAATCAATTGATTGACCTTTTTTAAGAGTTATTATTGCTTTCTTAATATCCGGTTTTCTACTCTTTTTTCCTTTAACAATTTTAGTTTTTCCTTTTAAATTTATAGTATTAATTTTAATAACATTTACTTTAAATATTTTTTCAATACATCTTTTAATCGAATCTTTTTTTGCTTTTTTATTAACTTTAAAAACTATCTTATTTTGTTCAGATAAATAAGTAGCTTTTTCCGTAATACTCGGAGAAATGATTATATCTAACAAATTAAATTTATTCATTTTGCAAGTCTTTCCTGTAAAAATTTAATAGAAGTGGTTGTAAATATAACATTTTTATACTTTAATAAATCGTAAGCATTTGCTCCTTCTTGGTCTATAACTTTAAAATTCGGAATATTTTGTGCAGATTTTAAAATCATTGATTTTGAATTTTTATCAGAAATTAGCAAAGAATTTAAAAGTTTATTTTTAATTAGAAAATTATTAAATAATTTAGTCTTTTTTATTTCCTTAGTAAAATCTTCCACAACATGGAGTGTATTAAGTTTGTTTTTTTCAGATAAAATTTGAGCTAATCCTATTTTCTTCACTTTTTTATTAATTTTCTTTTTTTTATATACGGCACCTTTTGGACCATGGGCTACACCACCACCTACAAATATTGGGGCTTTTTTACTACTATGTCTTGCTCCGCCTGTGCCTTTTTGTGCATAAATTTTTGCAGTTGATCCTTTGATTTCATTTCTTTGTTTTGTTTTGGCTGTACGAGGTTTGAATCTACTTATTTGCCAACCAATTACAGAATGAATTAGATCTTTATTTAGTTTGCTAGTAAAAATTTTATCAGATAACTCGATACTGCTTTGTTTATCACCATTTATGCTTATTACTTGTAATTTCATTTTTTAACTTCTTTAGTTGGATTTCCTTTTTTAACGTTCTCAGATTTTTTCTTTTTCGTGTCGTCCTTTTTGTTTATTCCTTGCACGATTTTTTCATTTTTTTCTAATGTTGTTAGTCTGTTAATTATTTTTTTTGCTTTTTTAATCAACACAAGGGCATTTTTTGCACCAGGTACTGCTCCTTTTAAAAAAATAAGATTATTTTCAAGATCAGATTTAACTACTTCGAGATTCTGAACTGTTCTTATTTTGTCTCCCATGTGACCGGCCATTTTCTTGCCTTTAAAAACTTTACCAGGATCTTGTCTTTGACCTGTCGATCCATGCGATCTATGAGATACAGATACACCGTGGGAAGCTCTAAGTCCTGCAAAGTTATGTCTTTTCATTACACCGGCAAATCCTTTACCTATAGTTCTGGCAGAAACATCAATAAATTTATCATCTTTAAATATTTCTAAACCAATTTCATTGCCCTCTTTATAATCTGAAATATTATCAACTCTAAATTCTTTTAATATTTTCTTTGGTTCGGTTGCCTTTTTGGTAAATACACCTTTCATTTGTTTAGATAATTTTGAATTTTTAATTTTACCAAAACCTATTTTTACAGCGTCATAACCTCTTTTATCTTTGGTAAACACATCTAAAATTCTTCCTTTTTCAATAGAAATTACTGTTACTGGAATTGATATACCTGAAGAATAAAATTCTCTTGTCATTCCTATTTTTTTTCCTACTAATCCGATGCTCATATAAATATCTATCTATAGTTTAATTTCTATGTCTACTCCTGATGCTAAATCTAATTTCATGAGAGCTTCAACTGTTTGTGGTGTTGGTTCTAAAATGTCTATTAATCTTTTATGGGTTCTGGTTTCAAACTGTTCTCTGCTTTTTTTATTAATATGGGGTGATTTAAGAACTGTAAAAATTTCTTTTTTAGTAGGTAGAGGAATCGGTCCTCTTACTTGAGCTCCTGTTCTCTTTGCTGTATTAACAATTTCGATTGTTGAAAGATCAAGGATTTTGTTATCATAAGCTCTTAGATGTATTCTTATATTTTGTTTATTCATAAATTAAGCTAATTTTTTTGTTACTTCATCCTGTACATTTTGAGGAACTTTATCGTAATGATCAAAAAACATTGAATACTGCGCTCTGCCTTGAGACATTGATCTTAAATTATTTATATAACCAAACATATTTGCTAAAGGAACCATTGCACTTATAACTGTAGCATTTCCTCTTTTATCTGTTGTTGAAACTTGTCCTCTTCTGCTATTTAAATCACCGATAACGTCACCCATATAATCTTCCGGTGTTATAACTTCAACTCTCATCACAGGTTCAAGAAGTTTTAAAGTTGCTTTTGCGCAGGCTTCTTTAAAACACATTCTAGCTGCAATTTCAAAAGCTAGTACACTGGAGTCAACGTCATGATGTAAACCGTCAAGAATTGTAACTTTGTAATCAATCATTGGAAATCCAGCTAATATACCGCTATCAGCAACGCCCTCAACACCTTTTTCAACACCAGGAATAAATTCTTTTGGTATTGCTCCACCTTTAATTTTATTTTCAATTTCTCTTCCTTTGCCTGGTTCTAATGGCTCAACACTTAATTCGACTTTCGCAAATTGGCCAGCACCACCACTTTGTTTTTTATGTATATAAGTATTATTTGCTGATTTTAATATGGTTTCTCTATACGCTACTTGGGGCGCCCCTATGTTTGCTTCAACTTTAAATTCTCTTTTCATTCTATCAACTATGATATCCAGATGAAGTTCTCCCATACCTTTAATAATTGTTTGCCCAGATTCTTCGTCTGATGTAACTCTAAATGAAGGATCTTCTCTAGCTAATCTTCCTAAAGCTTCTCCCATTTTCTCCTGGTCTGCTTTTGTTTTAGGTTCTACAGCTATCTCAATAACAGGATCAGGAAACTCCATAGGCTCTAAGATAATAGGATTGTCCTCATCTGATAATGTATGGCCAGTAATTGTATGTTTTAAACCTGCTAACGCTACTATATCACCAGTATTAGCCTCTTTAACATCCTCTCTACTATTAGCGTGCATTAACAACATTCTTCCAACTCTTTCTTCTTTGTCTTTGCTGGTATTGTAAATGCCAGTTGCCGTCTTTAATGATCCTGAATAAACTCTTATAAACGTTAAAGTTCCTACAAAAGGATCGTTTGCTACTTTAAATGCTAATGCTGAAAAAGCTTCTTTATCTTCAAATTTTCTTTCTATTTCATCTTTGGAGTTGGGTTTAGTTCCTTTTATCGCGCCTATGTCGACAGGGCTAGGCAAAAAATCTACAACGGCATCTAATAATGGTTGAACACCTTTATTTTTAAAAGCAGATCCAGTTAAAACCGGCACAAAATCAAAATTTATACATCCTTTTCTAACGCAAGAAATTAAGTCAGTTTCAGATATTTCTTTTCCATTTAAGTAAGATTCCATTAGTTTTTCATCTTGTTCAACGGCAGTTTCTAATAATTCTTTTCTATATTTGTTTGCTTGTTCTTTTAAATCATCGGGAATATCAGTATACTCAAATTCTGCACCTAGCTTTTCATCTTTCCATAAAACAGCTTTCATTTTGACGAGGTCAATAACACCTTTTAAAGATGCTTCTAATCCAACAGGTAATTGCATCACTAAAGGCTTTGCACCCAATCTATCTTTAATCATCTCAACACAATTAAAAAAGTCAGCGCCTGTTCTGTCTAGTTTATTTACAAAACAAATTCTTGGTACTTTATACTTATCAGCTTGCCTCCATACTGTTTCTGACTGAGGTTCAACACCAGCAACACCATCAAATACACAAACTGCACCGTCTAAAACTTTTAGGGATCTTTCAACTTCTATTGTAAAGTCAACATGTCCTGGAGTGTCAATAATATTAATTCTATGTTCTTTCCAAAAACAAGTTGTGGCAGCAGAAGTAATTGTAATTCCTCTTTCCTGCTCTTGTTCCATCCAGTCCATTGTTGCTGCTCCATCATGAACTTCACCTATTTTGTGACTTTTTCCTGTGTAATATAAAATTCTTTCTGTAGTAGTAGTTTTTCCAGCATCTATATGCGCCATGATGCCAATATTTCTATATTTTTCTATGTTATGAGTTCGTGACATATTTTACCATCTATAGTGAGCAAAAGCTTTATTTGATTCTGCCATTTTATGCGTGTCTTCCCTTTTTTTAATGGCAGCACCTTTTCTTTGTGAAGCATCCATAACTTCACTAAATAACTTTTCTGACATTGTTTTGTTTTTTCTTTTTCTTGATGCTTCTAGCAGCCATCTTAGAGCTAAAGTTTCAGATCTTTTGCTCTTTACTTCAACTGGAACTTGGTAAGTTGCACCACCAACTCTTCTAGACATAACTTCGAGATTTGGTCTTATATTATTTATTGCATCAGTAAAAACTTTTAGAGGATCTAATTTTGTTTTATTTTTAATATTATCAAATGCGGTATAAATTATTTTTTCAGCAGCAGTTTTTTTACCATCATACATAACAAAATTAATAAACTTTGCTACAGTTAATGATCCATATTTAGCATCTGGATAAAATATTTTTTTTGGCGCTCTATTTTTTCGTGACATAAATTTATTTTGGTTTTTTTGCTCCGTACAGAGATCTTCGTTGTTTACGTGCCGCTACACCTTGTGTATCTAAATTACCTCTCAATATATGATAACGAACTCCTGGTAAATCTTTTACTCTACCACCTCTTATTAGTACTACAGAGTGTTCTTGTAAATTATGTCCTTCTCCAGGAATGTAACATGTAACTTCATGGCCGTTAGATAGTCTTACTCTTGCAACTTTTCTTAAGGCAGAATTCGGTTTTTTAGGAGTTGTTGTGTAAACTTTAGTACACACCCCTCTTTTATGTGGAGAACGTTCTAAAGCAGGAACTTTGCTCCTCATTTTTTGTGATCTTCTACTTTTTTTTATCAACTGATTTATAGTTGGCATAATTTTTTATAGTTTTATTTTGATGGTTGAAGAGAGATCTAATCTAATTTATTTTAGACTTAAATATTTAGCTAGTGTTTGAGATAAATACTACCTCACTTCTAACTATCAAAATTGCGCCAAAGTACTAAGAGTGTCATTTAAAGTCAACAACCAAAATAGAGATAATTGGATGTTAAATTTAGGAAAAAATTTAAAAAAACGTTATTTTTTAAGATGAAGGTAATTCTTTAGTCTCTTCGGCTTTTGGTTCTTCAGATTTTGCTGCAATAAGAGCTTTATCACGTTCATTTGCAGTTTTTTGCCATTTTATTCTCGTTGAACCAGTTCCGGCGGGAATTAATCTACCGACAATAACATTTTCTTTTAGACCTTTAAGATAATCAACTTTACCTTTGATGGCTGCATCTGTAAGAACTCTAGTGGTTTCTTGAAAAGACGCCGCTGAAATAAATGAGTTAGTTTGAAGTGAAGCTTTAGTAATTCCTAACAAAACTCTTTCGCCAGAAGCAGATTTTTTACCTTCTTTCTTTAATAATTCATTTTTTTCATCTAAATCGTTTTTATCAACTAGCTCACCAAGTAAATATTCAGAATCTCCAGAATTTTTAATTTCAACTTTCTTTAACATTTGTTTCAAAATTGTTTCAATATGTTTGTCATTGATAACCACTCCTTGCAAACGATATACTTCCTGAACTTCATTAACAAAATAGTCAGTTAAAGGTTCCACACCTAAAATTCTTAAAATATCATGTGGTAGAGGACTGCCATCTAACAAGTATTCTCCTTTTTTAATTTTTTCTCCCTGATTAAAATTTATATGTTTTCCTTTTGGTATTAAGTATGAAGATGATGTTCCTTCAGGTGTAACTATTGAAACCTTTAACTTACCTCTTAATTCTTTTCCAAATTCAATAGACCCATCATTCTCTGCAATAATTGCACTATCTTTTGGTTTTCTCGCTTCAAACAAATCAGCAACTCTAGGTAAGCCTCCTGTGATATCTTTTGTTTTAGAGCTTCCTTTTGGAAGCCTAGCCAAAACATCACCAGCATTAACTTTTTGTCCATCATTTACCGATAATATCGAATCGGGAACTAAATAATATCTCGCTTCATTTTCATCAGCTTTTTTAATAACATTACCCTTCTCATCTCTTAATGTTATTCTAGGTTTTAGTTCGCTATTTTTAGATTGCGATCTCCAGTCTAAAACAGATTTGGATGTTATTCCTGTAGTGTCATCTACAGTTTCTGCAAGAGAGCTTCCATCAACTAAATCCATATAACTTGCTACTCCACTTTTTTCCGCAATTACTGGTAAAGTGTATGGATCCCATTCACATATTTTTTTTCCTTTTTTGACATTTTCTCCATTATCACAGAACAGTTTTGCTCCATAAGGAACTTTGTATATTGCGAGTTGTCTTTGGTGATCATCTTCAATAGTTATTTGAGTGTTTCTTCCCATTATAATTTTATTCTTTTTTGAATCTTCGATAAGATTTTTATTTATTATTTTGATAAGGCCACTAGAATGAGCAACAACTTGTGACTCTTCCTTAATTTGAGCTGTTCCACCAACGTGAAATGTTCTCATGGTTAACTGCGTGCCAGGTTCACCTATTGATTGCGCCGCAATCATTCCAATCGCTACCCCTTGTGTAATTAGATTTCCTCTTGATAAATCTCTTCCATAACATGTTGCACAAACACCATCTCGAGAAATACATGTCATTACTGAATGTACTTTGATTGTTTTAACGCCCGCTGCATCTATTTTTTCACATGCATCCTCATCTATCATGACTTTCTTTTTAATTAATACCTCTCCAGTGATTGGGTGTTTAACATCATCAGCTGCAGATCTTCCTAAAACTCTTTCTGATAAACTTACTATTATATTTCCACCTTCAATTATTTCTGACAAAGTAATAGAATCTTTTGACTTGCATCCACAATCTATTGAGGTAATAGAAATATCTTGAGCAACGTCACATAATCTTCTAGTTAAATAACCAGAATTTGCTGTTTTTAACGCTGTATCAGCAAGACCTTTTCTTGCACCGTGCGTAGAGTTAAAATATTCTAGTGCGTTCAAACCTTCTTTAAAATTAGCAACGATCGGTGTTTCTATAATTTCCCCAGAAGGTTTTGCTATAAGTCCTCGCATTCCTGCAAG
>Ga0115000_10003094_pt1 | contig 13992 bp, 17 predicted proteins | sample ArcticOcean_MG_C_6_FD_89690 | JGI IMG/M metagenome (GOLD analysis project Ga0115000, IMG submission 89690) | Marine microbial communities from western Arctic Ocean - ArcticOcean_MG_CB8_128 | ecosystem: Environmental > Aquatic > Marine > Oceanic | place: Arctic Ocean: Canada Basin | collected...
CTGCATATGAGTTACCCCATGTTAAGTTCACTCCTGCGAACATAAAAGTAGCTAATGTAGCTATTGTAACTATTTTAGTAACTAGTTTCATTGTTTATTTCTCCTTGTTTGTTTTTACGTATTTAATTATACTTTTCTTTACGGCCTAAATTAAAAAATAGAATTCATCTATACAAGCATTTAATGTAATACTTTAAACTATTTATATCTAAACCAAATAAAAACAACACTTTAATCCTATGCTATTTTAATTAATTTCATGCTATTTTACTGTTTTTAGAGTGTTTTTAGAGTGTTTTTGTATGGTTTTATGTATTATTTCTATGATTTCTTTGGTAAACCTATGTTTTCCTGTGTACTTATAGAATTTTACATTTGCTTTTTCTTTTTTAAGAAGACTGTAGGCCTCTTTTGATTTATCTATAGTAACCACCTCATCTTGTAAGCCATGTCCAATAATAATGGGAGTATTTATTTGCTCTTTAGCTAGAATTTTTTTTTTATTTCTTACAAAACCTGCTATTGGAAATATTCCCCCCAGTTCTTTGTTTATTCTGCATATGTATTCATAGCATACTAAAGCTCCTTGCGAAAAACCTATTACATACACATCTGTAGATTTATATTTTTTAAATACTACTTCTTCAAAAAAATTCATTAATAAAATTTTAGGTTCATTAATTTCCCAATCACCGGAATCGTTTTGGTAAGACCAGCTTCTTGAAGTATTTATTTGATCAACAGAATAAGGCGCTTCTGGTAATATCCAATCATAAGCCTTAAATAGATTATTTTTTGTTAGAGGAATAAAACTTTCTATATTTCCTTTCCAACCATGTATCCCAATAATAACCTTATTATTTGCAGCCTTATTCTTTATTATATGATTATATTTTAATTTTTTCATAAAAAGTTGATTTAATTATTTATAAAGATGTGTAATTTACGGCTCATTTATTTTTAATTTTTATATATTTTTATATTATGATTATAGGCATACTTAAAGAAACATTAGAAAATGAGACTAGAGTTTCAGCAATTCCTGCAACAGTAAAACAATTTATTAATATTGGTTTAGAAGTTAAAATTGAAAATGGAGCAGGTCTTAAATCAATGTTTTCTGATCAAGAATATATTGATGCTGGTGCAGAAATAGTTTCAGGAGCAAGTATTATATTTAATACATGCGATCTGCTTTTAAAAGTTAGCGCTCCTACAGATGAAGAAATATCTTTTCTAAATGAAGGCTCTAATCTTATTTCTTTCTTTCAGACTATGAAAGAAACTAATAAGGTAGTATCATTACAGAAGAAAAATATTACAGCTTTTTCTATGCATTTAATTCCTAGAACGACCTTAGCTCAAAAAATGGATGCCTTAAGTTCTCAAACTAATATAGCCGGCTATAAATCAGTTATTATTGCTTCTGATCGTATAAACAAATACATGCCTTTATTAATGACAGCTGCAGGAACAATACCTCCAGCAAAGGTTTTGGTCCTTGGTGCAGGTGTTGCGGGCTTATCTGCAATCGCTACAGCTAAAAGATTGGGTGCTCAAGTTGAATCTTCTGATGTAAGACCTGAAGTTAAAGAGCAAGTTGAAAGTTTGGGTGCAAAATTTTTAGAAGTTAAATCTGATGAAAATGATGGTGTAGGTGAGGGAGGTTATGCTAAAGAAACCTCTGAAGATTATAAGCAGAGACAAGCTGATTTATTAAATGAAAGAATTGCTGTTTCTGATATTGTTATAACAACAGCTCTTATTCCAGGAAGGGCAGCACCAAAACTTATTTCAGATGAAATGATTAATTCTATGAAACCAGGCTCAGTAGTTATGGATCTTGCTTCAGAAAATGGTGGAAACTGTACTTTAACAAAACCAGATGAAATAGTAAACATAAATGGTGTAATTATTGATGGTACAATTAATATTGCAGGAACTATGAGTGTGCATGCTTCACAGTTGTATGCTAAGAACATCAGTGCTTTTATTTTGCATGGCTATAATAAAGAAACAAAAGAATTTAATTTAGAAGATGAAATTATGATGGGAGCAATGTTTACCCATAATGGTAAAATTGTTGATGAAAGAACTAAAAATGCTATTGAAGGAGCAAAGTAATGGATGTAACTATAATAACAATATTTGTATTAGCTATATTTGTTGGTTTTGAGATTATAACAAAAGTACCTCCTACATTACACACTCCTTTGATGTCAGGTTCAAATGCAGTTTCTGGAATTGCAATCATAGGTGCATTATTGTCAACAGTAGTTGATGGTCAGGTTGGAATGTGGTTTGGATTTATTGCTGTTATTTTTGCAATGGTTAATGTTGTGGGTGGATTTTTGGTAACTGATAGAATGCTTAAAATGTTTAAAAGGAAATAAATTTGGAAAATTATATTAGTATAGCTTATTTGATTTCTTCGGTATGTTTTATATATGGTTTAAAAATGTTAAGTCATCCTAAGACAGCACGTAATGGAAATATGATTGCATCTATTGGAATGCTAATTGCTATTCTAGTTACAGTTGCGACACCTACTGCAGCAGGTGAATCTATTTTAAATATAAAAATGATTAGTTTAGCTATGATTATTGGCTCAATTATTGGAGCATTTTTTGCAATTAAAGTTCAGATGACCCAAATGCCACAGCTAGTAGCTATCTTTAATGGTTTTGGAGGGGGAGCTTCAGCTTTTGTTGCAGCCTCTGAATTTCTAAAACTAGAAAATGGTTCTATATCATTTTTGGTTATATCTATCATACTAAGCTTATTAATTGGAACTTTGACATTTACAGGAAGTTTTATTGCTTTTGGAAAATTACAAGGGCTCATTACTACTAAGCCGGTAACATTTTTAGGTCAACAATTTTTAAATGCTATTTTAGCACTTGGGATGCTTGTAGCAGTTTACATGATACCTGCAACTGATTATAATCTATTATATATAGTTGTTATATTTTCAGCATTATTAGGGATTTTACTTGTAATACCAATTGGTGGTGCTGATATGCCGGTAGTTATTTCATTATTGAATTCATATTCTGGTATTGCAGCTGCTATGACTGGTTTTGTTTTATATGGAGCGGGAAATGAATCTGCTGGAAGCGCTCTTATTATATGCGGGAGTTTGGTAGGTGCTTCAGGAATGATATTAACTCAAATTATGTGCAAAGGTATGAACAGGTCTCTTGTGAATGTAATCTTTGGAGCTGTAGGTGGAGAAGTTAGTGGGGGATCAGAAAATGAAGGTAAGCAGCTAAATATTAAAAGTTATTCAACAGAGGAAGCTGCAATGATTTTTGATGCTGCCGAAAAAATTATTGTTGTGCCGGGTTATGGACTTGCTGTTGCTCAGGCTCAGCATGCTATTCGTGAGGTAGCAGAATTTCTTGAAGGTAAAGGAAAAAATGTTCTATATGCAATACATCCTGTTGCTGGTAGAATGCCTGGTCATATGAATGTTCTTTTGGCTGAAGCTAATATTTCCTATGAACAACTTAAAGATTTAGATGAAATCAATCCTGAGTTTGAAGATTGTGATGTTGCACTTGTATTAGGAGCTAATGATGTTGTTAATCCTGCAGCAAGATCAGACAAAGGAAGTCCAATCTATGGGATGCCAATATTAAATGTAGATAAAGCAAAAACAGTTATGGTTAATAAAAGATCAATGAATGCGGGTTTTGCAGGAATTCAGAATGAGTTATTTGGATATGATAATACAATAATGATTTTCGGTGATGCTAAAGATATGTTAAATAAACTTTTAAGTGATTTAAAAGATCTTTAAATATTCCTAATAAAGATTAAGTTATTAAAGTTTAAAAAGGAACTTTTACTATGTGTAACCATGTATTTTATATCATTATTGTATTATTTGTAGGCTATTTATTTGGTATGATTCAATCTGCTTTTTTTATAGGTAGATTAAAAGGTGTTGATGTAAAAAAAGAAGGAAGTAAAAATGCAGGCGCCTCAAATATTGTTCTGCTTATTGGTTGGAAATATGGTATTCTTGTTTTTTTTATTGACCTCTTAAAATCTTTAGTTCCTATTTTAATATTTTCTTCATTATTTGATAATTCATATTTGCCAGCTATTGCTGGTCTTGGTGCAATGCTAGGTCATATTTTTCCTTTCTATATGAACTTTAATGGTGGAAAAGGATTTAGTTGTTATATTGGTCTAGTTATGGGCCTGAATTTTGATTTAGGTATATATTTTGTTATTTTTGCAGGCTTACTAGTTATCATTACTAATTATGTTGCCTTAGCTACAATTTTATCAGTTATAGTATTAACTGTTGAATTAAATTTTAAATTTTTATCTTCAAGTATCTTACCTTATTTTGATAATAATATTTTGTTTGTAATATCTATAGCTTCTATAATTATTATAATAAAACATTTAGTAAACATATCAAAAATTTTAAATCATAAGGAAAAAACTTTTTGGTCAGTTATCTTAAAAAAGAAATAGATTCAAAATTTGCCTTAATTATTGATTTTGATAGTACTATAGTTAGTCTAGAGAGCTTAGAGTATATTGCAGAGCTATCTTTAATAAATAATAAAAATAAAAATAACTTAATAAAAAAAATAAATGATTTAACAAATCTTGCAATGAATGGAGATATATCTTTTCAAGACTCTCTGGATCAAAGACTAGAATTAATGGATATATCTCAATGTCACATAGCAGAAACTATTAATTACCTTAAAAAAAAGATTGATAATTCTTTTAAAAATAATCTTGATTTTTTTAAAGATTTTATTGATGATATATATATTGTTTCTGGAGGATTTTATTCAATTATTCATCCTTTAATGCAATCTTTATCAAATATTAATTGGCAAATTTATGCAAATGATTTTGTAATAGATTTAAATAATAATGTGATAGGAGTTAATAAAAGTAATTTTTTAGCCTTATCTAAAGGTAAGGTTAAAACTGTTGATTCTTTAAATATTAATAAAGAAATAATAGTTGTTGGAGATGGGTATACTGATTATGAAATTAAGAAATTTGGTCTAGCAAAATATTTTTTAGCATATACAAAATACGCTAAGCGCAAGAATGTCATTAATAAAGCAGATTTAAACTGCGATAGTTTTGATGATATAATTAATTTTATAAAAAGAAAATATTAGCCAGTTATGTGGGGATATTTTTCTTGATATAATTCTAGTATTTCTCTTGATAGATATCCAGGGTATTGTCCATTACGTCTTTTTTTAATTTTATCACAGACTTTATACCAGTCACTCTCTTTATTTGCGTTAACAGTTTTTAATTCATTTATTTCTTGTTCAGATAAAGACATTTTTTTCATTTTTTTTCCTAACATTATATAGCGTAATTTAACAATATATATTTCACAAATAAAATAAGGATTTTATAATGTCAATTTTACTTAAAGATCAAATAATTAACGATATTAAAACAAATAATATTATTCTATATATGAAGGGTTCTAAGCTAATGCCAATGTGTGGTTTTTCAGCTACTGTTGTTAAAATATTAGGAATGTATGATATTAATTATAAGGATGTTAATGTTTTAGAAGATCCAAATATAAGAATAAATTTGTCTGAACATTCTAATTGGCCTACAATTCCTCAATTATTTGTTAAAGGTGAATTAATTGGTGGATGTGATATTTTGGTTGAATTGCATAACACAAAACAATTAGAGAAAATTTTATCTTAAGTAATTATTTTCTGGCAATATTTGGTTTAGTATTTACTACTTTTGTTTGGGGGGTAACCTTTGAGCTGGTAGAGGAGTCTTTAAAATCTATACCTCCTTTATTTTTTTCTGCGATACGTTTTTTTATAGCTACTTTTTGTACATTATTATTAATAGTTATTAAGTATAAAAAAATTAATATTTCAAAAGATGAGTTTAATGCAGGGTTTATTTGTGCTATTTTGTTATCAGCAGGTTATTTTTTTCAGTCTTTTGGTTTATGGGAAAATATTTTTTATTTAAAATCAGACCCAAACAAATCAGCATTTATAACCGGCACTAGCGTATTAATGGTTCCTATCATTATGCTCTTTATGGGTAAAGGTAATAATAATATTCATTTATGGATTTCAATATTTATTGTTCTAACTGGTCTAACAATATTACTAAATCCAAATGTTTCAAATTTGACTGCAGGGGATGTGTTAACATTTGGTTGTTCTATATCATTTGCTGCACATATTATATATCAAGGTAAATATTTAATTAAAAAAGTAAATAATATTTATAACTTTTTTCTAGTCCAAATGGGAGTGACAACATTCATATTTTTAATAGGGGCAATTTTTGAGCGTCGATTTCTAACATCAGACATAGAATGGAATTATACCGTTTTATTAGGCTTATCCATTACAGGAATTTTAGCAACATTTGTAGCTATTTTAATAATGGTTTGGGCTCAAAAGATTGTTTCTCCTGTTCAAACAGCAATGATATTTACCTTAGAGCCAGTATTTGCTGGGTTTTATAATCATTTCTTTACTGTTCACATATTGACTAATTTGGGAATATTTGCAGGATGTATAATTGTTTTAGGAATTTTATATCACGAAATAAAAGTTTCTAGATTATGAAAAATCTGGCAATAATATTTGGTGGAGATTCAGATGAAAAAGATGTTTCTATTAACACAGGACTTTCAGTAATTGAAGCTATAAAAAATGATTATAATGTAATACCAATTAATATAACTAATGTATCCTTTGATGACATTATTAGCCTAAAGTCAAATAATAGTAAATATAGCCAGCTATTTAGTAAACTATTTAATGTAGATGTTGTTTTTATAGCTCTACATGGAGGTTATGGAGAAGATGGAAGAATTCAAGAATATTTTGAAAAACATAATATTATATATACTGGATCAAAATCTAAGGCCTCATCAATAGCTATAGATAAAAATAAAACAAAGATAATTGCGAAAAGAATAAATATACCTATAATTAAATGGAGCGTATTAAATAGTAATGAATATAATGAAACAGAAAGCAAAACAATACTAAACGAGCTATCATTCCCATTAATTATAAAGCCGAATAACGGTGGTTCAACAATTGGTTTGTTTTACATTAAAGACTTATTAGAATTTAGAGTTAAAATATTAGAAGCCTTCAAATATTCTGATGATATAATGGTAGAAGAGTATATTGATGGAACTGAGATATCTATACCAATCATTGGAGGTGTAGCGTTTCCTATTATTGAAATTAAGCCTTCAGGTTTTTTATATGATTATAAATCTAAATATACTAAAAATGGAAGTGAGTATTTAATACCTGCAAAAATAAAAGATGATTTAGCTAGAAGAATAATAAAAAGTGCTATATCTTTATATAATAAAATTGGATGTAGACATTATGCAAGAATAGATTTTATAGTAAAGGGTAATAAGTATTATTTATTAGAAGTAAATACATTGCCAGGATTAACATCAACTAGTTTGTTACCAAAATCAGCAAAATATGCTGGATTATCTTATAAAAAATTGATAAAAAAAATAATAAAAAGTGCATGTTAATCAAATAATTACAACTTTATTAAAAAAAATAAAATCTATTGTTGTTTTATTAAATAAAAGAATATTAAATTGCGAGGCTATAGATAGCAGTGCTTTTTTATATAGACTAAGCCATTGTAGCTCAGTTGGCCAGAGCAGCTGATTTGTAATCAGCGGGTCGGGGGTTCGAATCCCTCCAATGGCTCTGATAAATTATGGGTCGATGGCCGAGTGGTTAAAGGCGGCAGACTGTAAATCTGCTGACGTAAGTCTACGGTGGTTCAAATCCATCTCGGCCCACAATAAATTGCGGGAGTAGCTCAGTTGGTAGAGCATCAGCCTTCCAAGCTGAGGGTCGCGGGTTCGAGTCTCGTCTCCCGCTCTATAAGCTTGCCTGCATAGCTCAGTTGGTAGAGCACTTCCATGGTAAGGAAGAGGTCATCAGTTCAAATCTGATTGTAGGCTCGGAATAAAATGGAATAAGCTGTAAAAAATTAGATAGTAATGAATGTAAACAAAAATAAAAAATAGGAATGGAATATCATGGCTAAAGAAAAATTTGAAAGAACGAAACCTCACGTTAACGTTGGTACCATAGGTCACGTAGATCATGGAAAAACAACATTAACTGCTGCGATTTCAAAGACCTTAAGTGATGCTGGTCTTGCGGAGCAGATGAACTTTGATCAAATTGACAATGCTCCTGAAGAAAAGGAGAGAGGTATAACAATTAATACATCTCATATTGAGTATGAAACTGAAAAAAGACATTATGCTCACGTTGATTGTCCTGGTCACGCAGATTATATTAAAAATATGATTACTGGTGCTGCTCAAATGGATGGTGCTATTCTTGTGGTAGCTGCTACTGATGGTCCTATGCAACAAACTAGAGAGCACCTATTACTTGCTAAGCAAGTAAATGTTCCGTCTATAGTAATTTTTATGAATAAATGTGATCAAGTAGACGATCCTGAGCTATTAGAGTTAGTAGAAATGGAACTTAGGGAATTGCTAGATGAATATAAATTTCCAGGTGACGACACACCAATAATCCAGGGTTCAGCTTTGAAAGCTTTAGAAGGCGACGCTGACGCTCAAGCTAAAATTAAAGAACTAATGGAAGCAGTTGACTCATTTATTCCAGAGCCAAAGAGAGCGGTTGAAAAGCCATTTTTGATGCCTGTTGAGGATGTTTTTAGTATTACAGGAAGAGGAACTGTTGCTACTGGAAGAATTGAAGCAGGAGTCATTAATGTTAGTGATAATATTGATATAGTTGGAATGGGTTCTGATCTTAAGTCAGTATGTACTGGTGTAGAAATGTTTAGAAAACTTCTAGATAGAGGTGAAGCTGGTGATAATGCTGGTTTACTTTTAAGAGGTGTAGAAAAAGAACAAATTAAAAGGGGTATGGTTTTGGCTAAGCCAGGATCAATTACTCCTCATACAAAATTTAAAGCAGAGATATATGTGCTTAAAAAAGAAGAAGGTGGAAGACATACACCTTTTTTTAAAGGTTATAGACCTCAATTTTATTTCAGAACAACAGATGTAACGGGTAATGTAATTTTACCTGAAGGTACTGAAATGGTAATGCCTGGTGACAACGTTACATTAACAGTTGATTTAATTACTCCAATTGCAATGGAAAAAGAGTTAAGATTTGCAATAAGAGAAGGTGGTCATACTGTTGGTGCTGGTGTTGTAACAGAAATTATTGAATAATATGGCTGGTAATAGCAAAAGAGATATTATTCAACTGGAAAGTACTGCTGGTACAGGATATAGGTATTCGATTACTAAAAATAAAAGATTACATCCTGAGAAACTAGAATACAAAAAGTACGATCCAGTGATAAAAAAACATGTAATTTTTAAGGAAACCAAGTAAAGTTTTCTAGGAGTGTAGTTCAATTGGTAGAGCGTCGGCCTCCAAAGCCGAAAGTGAGGGTTCAAGTCCTTCCACTCCTGCGAAAAATTAGATAAAGGATATATGAAAAATTTTCTAAAATATTTTTCTAGCGTAAAGTTAGAAATGAAAAAAGTGTCATGGTCAAGTAAGCAAGAATTGATTTCGTCAACTTTAATAGTTTTCGCTTTTGCTGTTCTATTAGGCATCTTTTTATGGCTTTTAGACGATAAAATCTTAGGTCCAATTACGAGCTTAATATATTATGCATAGTGAAAAATTAACACAAGAAATGCTTTGGTACTCATTAAGGGTTATATCAGGCAAAGAAAAGGATACAAAAGAAAGTATTCTAAGGGAAGCTGAGGAAGCTAATATAGATTCAGAAATTGAAGAAGTTTTTCTTCCTTACGAAAAAGTTATAGAAGTAAGAAATAACAAGAAAAAAATTAAAGAAAAAATGTTTTTTCCTGGTTATATACTTATTAATATGATTTTAAGCGATCACTCTAGGTATGTTGTAGAGAACACTCCTGGAGTATTAAGTTTTGTGGGCCCAAAAACCTCTAATCCTGTGCCATTGAAAGCTAAAGAGATTAAAAGGATATTTGGAGAAGTGGCAGATAAAGAAGGAAGGGAATTTTTAACAACTTCTTATTCTGTGGGAGATACAGTCCAGGTTATATCTGGACCATTTTTAGATTTTTCAGGACATATTGAAGAAGTAAACGATGAAAAGCAGAAAGTTAAAGTTGTTGTTTCTATTTTTGGAAGACCAACATCAGTAGAGCTTGACTGTTTTCAAATAGAAGCTCAAAAATAATTTAGGTATTAATAAAATGTCAAAAAAAATTGTTGGAAATATTAAATTACAAATTCAGGCTGGCAAAGCAAATCCATCACCGCCTGTAGGTCCTGCACTGGGACAACATGGTGTAAATATAATGGAATTTTGCAAATCTTTTAATGCTAAGACGCAAGAACAATCAGGCCAGCTGATTCCTGTTGAGATTACAGTGTTTGCTGACAGGTCTTTCACATTTATCACAAAAACACCTCCTACATCATTCCTTATTATGGATGCGATAAAATTAAAAAAAGGCTCTGGAGAGCCTAATAAAGAAAAAGTTGGTAAGATTTCTGAAAGTCAGGTGAAGAAAATTGCAGAGATTAAAATGCCTGATCTAAATGCTTCTGGAATTGAGTCAGCTATATCAATGGTTAAAGGTACTGCTCGTAGTATGGGCGTAACAATTGAAGGGTAAATAATGAGTAAAAGTAAAAGATATTTAGAAAATTTTGAACAAGTTACGAACGAAAAAAATTATGTTTTAGATGATGCAGTGAATTTGCTAAGTTCATTTTCAAAAACAAAGTTCGATGAGACAATTGATCTTTCAATAAATTTAGGAGTTGATCCTAGGCATGCTGATCAAATCGTTAGAGGAACAGTTTCTTTACCGCACGGAACAGGAAAACAGTTAAAAGTTCTAGTTATAGCTAAAGGTGACAAAGTTACTGAAGCTATATCAGCAGGGGCTGATTATGCTGGTGATAAAGAGTATTTAGATAAAATAAAAGCAGGGTGGGTTGATATAGATATAATTATTTCAACACCAGATATGATGGCTGAAGTTGGTAAGCTAGGAAGAATATTGGGTCCAAGAAAATTAATGCCTAACCCAAAATCAGGTACTGTTACAAATGATATTTCAAATGCAGTAAAAGAAATTAAAAAAGGTAAAATTGAATTTAGAGTTGATAAGACGGGTATTATACATACAATTATAGGTAAAATATCGTTTACTAATGAACAAATAGTTGATAATTGTAATACTTTAATGAATGCTATAGTAAAGGCAAAGCCTAATTCTCTAAAAGGGACTTATCTAAAGAAGGTAACTATGTCTTCTACAATGGGCCCAGCTATAAGATTAGATAAAAATATTTTTTTAAATTAATTAAGGATTGATTATGCCTACAGCAAGCAAAAGTAGTATTGTTAAAGATATGGTGGATAGATTCCAAAAATCAAAAGGAATTTATATCACAAATTATCAAGGTATTGATGTTAAAACAGTAACTCAATTAAGAAAAACCTTTAGAGATAACGGTATTGATTACGTGGTGACTAAAAATACTTTAACTAAAATAGCTGCTAAACAAGCTGGTTATGAAGGTATTATTGATAATCTTCTTTATGGTCAAGTTGGGATTGCTTATTCAGAAGATCCTGTTGCACCTGCTAAGATAATTAAAGAATTTAAAAAAGAAAATGAAGAGTTGTTAGATGTTCTAGGGTTAATTTTTGATGGAGAATTATATCCTGCTGAAAAATATAAAGATTTTGCAAGTCTGCCTTCAAAGGATGAGTTACTAGCTTCATTATCGTCTATGTTAATACAGCCGGCAACTAGGTTCGTAACGGCACTAAACAATCCATTTGCAAAGTTGTTAAGTTCACTAAATAATTTAAAAAACACAAAGAGTTAATAAAGGGGAATAATCAAAATGGCAAAAGCAACAAGAGAAGATGTTCTGGAGTATTTAGAAAGCGCTAATATGCTTGAAGTTTCAGAGCTAGTTAAAGACATAGAAGAAAAATTCGGTGTTTCTTCTGCGGCACCAGTAGCAATGGCAGCGCCAGTAGCTGGCGGAGCTGATGCAGGGGCTGTTGAAACGAAAGATGAGTTTGATGTTGAATTAACAAGCATTGGAGAAAAAAAGATAAACGTTATTAAGGTTGTAAGGACAATAACAGGGTTAGGATTGAAAGAAGCTAAAGAATTGGTTGATGGAGCGCCTTCTAAAATTAAAGAAGCTGCACCAAAAGCTGAAGCTGAAGATTTTCAGAAGCAGCTTGAAGAAGCTGGTGCTACTGTTACTTTAAAGTAATTTTTTTAATTACTTTAAAAGACTATTTTCATATAACATTTAATTAAGGGGGCTTTCTTTTGCCAAGTAATTCTTTATCGTCTAAAAACGTCCATAATTTTTCTAAATTAGAAGAAGTAGTTAATATTCCCGACTTATTAGCTATTCAAGTTGATTCTATGGAAAATTTCTTTCAAGAGGATGTTCTTCCTGAAAAAAGAGAGAATATTGGCCTAGAGTCAGTATTTAGAAATATATTCCCTATTGAAGATAATCATAAAAACTACTTCTTAGAATATAAATACTACTATTTGGGAATACCCAGGTATACAGTTAAAGAAGTTCTAGAAAGACGAATCAGTTATTCTGTTCCTCTTAAGGTTAAATTTGTCCTGCATATTACTGACGAAAATGACAGATCTAAGTACATTCAAAGCATTGAGCAGGATGTATTTTTTGGTAACATTCCGTACATGACAGATAGTGGTACTTTTGTCATTAATGGAGCAGAAAGAGTAATTGTTAGTCAGTTGCAAAGGTCTCCTGGGGTGTTTTTTGATCAAAATTTACATCCAAATGGAACAAAAATATTTCAAGCTAGAATAATTCCATTTAGAGGTTCTTGGGTTGATTTTACTACAGATATATATGATTGTATATATGCTATTATTGATAGAAGACGGAAATTCCCAGCTACACTTTTATTAAGAGCAATAGGTTATTCTTCAGACGAAGATATATTTACTGCCTTTGGTTTAACAAAAGAATACAAAATAACTTCTAAAATTTTAAATGAAGTTATCATATCTGACATTATAAATAAAAAAACTGGCGAAGTTTTAATTGAAAAAGACACTATTATTTCAAAAGATGAAATAGAGCTACTTAAAAAATCAAAGATCGATACTATAGTCTTATTTAATAGTAAAAATAAGAATTCTGATAACTTATATATTGAATTACTTAAAAATACTATGGCTAAAGATCCAACATCGAACAATGAAGATGCGGTTAGGTTGCTTTATAGGCATCTAAGAACAGGTTCAGCACCAAACGCAGATATTGCACAAAAATTTATAGAAAAATTATTTTTTTCAACTAAAAAATATGATTTAGGTGCTGTTGGTAGGTATAGAATAAATAAAAAGTTTGATTTAGATATGCCAATTAATGACCCTGTGCTTACTAAGTTGGATTTTATCAACGTATTCAAGTATTTAATTTCTATGCGTAACGGTGAAAGAGGACCTGATGATATAGATCACTTAGGAAACAGAAGAGTAAGAACTGTCGGCGAGCAATTACAAAACCAGTTTAACATTGCATTAAGTAGAATGCAAAGAACTATATCGGAACGTATGAACCAAAGAGAAGCTGAAAGTATTACTCCCCAAGATTTAATTAATTCTCGTGTAGTTACAACTGTTTTAAACACATTTTTTGGTACGAGCCAATTATCTCAGTTTATGGATCAGACAAATCCATTAGCAGAAGTTACTCATAAAAGAAGAATTTCTTCTCTAGGCCCAGGAGGTCTTTCAAGAGAGAGGGCTGGATTTGAGGTTAGGGATGTACATTATACTCATTATGGAAGATTATGTCCTATAGAAACACCCGAGGGCCCAAATATTGGGCTTATTAATTCACTGTCGACGCACGCTATTGTAAA